>Ga0209292_1001706_pt1 | contig 26543 bp, 24 predicted proteins | sample GOMGulsemesocosm_2_FD_184634 | JGI IMG/M metagenome (GOLD analysis project Ga0209292, IMG submission 184634) | Methane-oxidizing microbial communities from mesocosms in the Gulf of Mexico - GOM9C Gulf of Mexico (SPAdes) (version 2) | ecosystem: Environmental > Aquatic > Marine > Cold seeps... | reverse complement strand
TCCTGCGCCACTTGGAGCGGATACAATAAATAGAGTGCCTTTACGTGCCATGGTGAGCCTTTGATTAGCGTTAAAAGCGGCCCAAGATAGCATAAATACGAGGGGGAATTAAACTGCTTTAATACTTTACTCAGTAACAACGCACAAAAAATTGTTGGAAACTGTTCGTTAAGCGGTTTAATTGGACTTAGTGGGTATGAGGTGTCGATGAAAGATTGATTAAAGCGATGCCTGCAGCGATAAACAACATGCCGATCCAAACTTTAGTATCAAGGTGTTGTTTGTAGACTAAGCTGGACATGTAGGTCACTAAAATAATCGCTAATCCTGCCCATGAAGCATGCACAATACCCACAGGTAAATTTTTAACGGCTTGCCCCAAGAATAAAAAAGCGAGTAGGTGGCCAAAGATAACAATGACACTAGGCCAGAAGTTACTAAATCCATTGGTCGCTTTTAAAGCCACGTGTGATGTTGCTTCTGCGAGTACGCCTAATAAAAGAAATAACCAACCCATAACCTACCTGCTCACTTTATTTATAGAAAATTTTTTTTTTTTAAAAAACGCCTTCACATACTTGCTGCATGTGAAGGCGGATATAACACGATTATTTGTAAAACCTATTTATTTTTAAAATAAGTATTTATCAAAAAGACTTCTTGTAGAAAGCACTACTTATCGAAATGAATGACAGTACGAATGCTTTCGCCTTTGTGCATTAATTCAAATGACTCGTTAATATCTTCTAGGCCCATAGTGTGGGTAATGAAATCGTTTAGTTTGAAATCACCAGCCATGTAACGTTCTACAATTTCTGGTAATTCTGAACGACCTTTCACACCACCAAATGCAGAACCACGCCATACACGACCTGTTACCAGTTGGAATGGACGGGTTGAGATCTCTTTGCCTGCACCAGCTACGCCGATAACAATCGATTCACCCCAGCCTTTATGGCAACATTCTAATGCCGAACGCATGACGTCAACGTTACCGATACATTCGAATGAGTAGTCAACACCACCATCCGTTAATTCAACGATCACGTCTTGAATTGGCTTGTCGTAGTCTTTCGGGTTGATGCAATCTGTTGCGCCTAATTGGCGAGCTAGCTCGAATTTGCTTTCGTTAATGTCGATTGCAATGATACGACCTGCTTTTGCCATTTGTGCGCCGATAATTGCAGAAAGACCGATACCACCCAGGCCAAATACTGCAACTGTGTCGCCTTCTTGTACTTTGGCAGTATTAAGTACTGCGCCCATACCGGTTGTTACGCCACAACCTAATAGACAAACTTCTTCTAATGGTGCTTCTTTGTTTACTTTTGCTAACGAAATTTCTGGTAATACAGTGTATTCAGAGAACGTTGAGCAACCCATGTAATGGAAGATAGGTTGACCGTCTTTGTAAAAACGTGTGGTGCCGTCTGGCATTACGCCTTTACCTTGCGTTTCACGAATTTTTTGACAAAGGTTAGTTTTACCTGATTTACAGAACTTACATTCGCCACATTCTGGGGTGTAAAGTGGGATAACATGGTCGCCAACTGCAACGCTTGTTACGCCTTCACCGATTTGTTCAACGACACCGCCACCTTCATGACCAAGAATCACTGGGAAGATGCCTTCTGGATCATCACCTGACATAGTGAATGCATCAGTGTGGCATACGCCAGTTGCGATGATACGTACTAATACTTCACCAGCGCGGGGTAACATCACATCGACTTCTTCAATAGAAAGTGGTTGGTTAGGGCCCCAGGCAATAGCCGCTTTTGATTTAATAAATTTGTCAGTCATTGTATTTCTCTCTAATTTATACTGTCAGTTGGGAGGTAACACTGAGGTCCCCTCGTTTTGTTGGAGCCATTATAGTTATTTCTCAGGTATTGATAATCCCATGAAATAGTAAATTACCTTTACCATGTGGTAACAATTGAAGAATGTTAATAGTGATTAGCTTTAAATCGAAGTCGAATGGCTGGTATGTTGAGTTATTACGGCGAGATGATTATATTTATCATAAAAAAAGCCTGATATTGCTATCAGGCTTTCATGCATTAATTAACTTGGCTGAGCGCCATTTAATTAAGCGAATTTCTTTTCTAAGTGGGCAATGATGTCATTTGATTCATACATCCATTGCACTTGACCATTTTCTTCAATGCGTAGGCAAGGCACTTTACGTCGACCACCTTGTTGCTCTAGTTCGTTACCAAACGTTGCATCGTTCTTCGCATCACGTACGGTGATATCTAAGTTCAAACGTTTCATGCTACGGCGTACTTTTACACAAAATGGGCAAGCCTCAAATTGGTAAAGTGACATATTGTTAATCTCACTATCAACCTTTGCTTGTTCATCCGCAGGACGTTTCATGCTTTTTGGTGAAAAGATGAAATTAAGCGTTAAAATAAGACGGCCTAGTAACCAGCGAACAACTTTCATGAATAAATACCTTGTGAAAATGGGGTTATTTTGTCGGTATGCTAACACATTTATAGCCTGTTAGGCGACGCCCAGCGCGACCCTTGCTGTATATCAACGAGGGAGCTAGGCGCCGATCTGATTAGTTATTCTTTATAATCAGGTTTATAGATAGTGTATTCGTTGTGATTAAGCACGGCGTTTTCTAAATGCGTAGACTCCTGCACCATAGATGGTTTTGAAAAATACTGGCCAAGTGCCTAAATTAGCCTTTGGCTGTTGCTGTTTGGCAATACGCGCAAGCTGGGCCTCGTACCAAGTGATATCTAACATTGCGATGCGGTCAATGGCTTTAACACCTGTCGTTAAGCTAGGTAAACTTATTTTATGTTCATCAGATGCCATTAATTTATTCGGCAGCTGGGTATCTAGCGACATTGGGCGAGCGAGTCCGATAAAGTCAGTTGCATCGCTTTGTAGCGCAGACAGCATGGCTTTGCTTGAACGGAAACCACCTGTTACCACTAACGGCGTGTCAGTAATAGCACGTACTTTTTCAGCATAACTGAGGAAGTAAGCTTCACGGGCTAACGTTGATTTTTTCACTTTGTGGCCGGTCATGGTTGGACTTTCGTAAGTACCACCACTGATCTCAATTTGGTCAATACCGGCATCGGATAATGCTTTGACTACTTGCATCGACTCTTCTTCGGTAAAACCACCACGCATAAAATCGGCAGAATTAAGCTTAATACCAATTGGGAATGCGTCACCCACTTCTGCGCGTATTGCTTGATAGATAGATAATACAAAACGCATGCGGTTTTCAATTGTGCCACCCCATTGGTCATCACGTTGATTGTGACGTGGAGACAGGAACTGATTAACCAAGTAACCGTGAGCACCGTGAATTTGTACACCGGTAAAACCGACTTGCTTGGCTAATTTAGCACTGGTTTGGAACTGACCGATAATATTCAATATCTCTGACTCAGTCAGTGCGCGCGGGGTATTAAAGCCTTTTTCTAAGCCGTTAGTCAGTGCGATCGCTGATGGGGCAACAGGCTCGGCATTAATAAAATTCGGTGTTTGTTTACCGGGATGATTTAACTGCGCCCACAACTGGGTATCGTTAATACTACCTTGCTGTGCCCAATTTTTAAATTCAGTTAAATCGCTTTGTTCGTCTAATACTACTTGTTTTGGCTCACCCAGTGCGTTGCGGTCAACCATGATATTACCGGTAATCGACAGACCTAAACCACCTAACGCCCAAGCGCGGTAAAGTGTTGCAAGCCTAGGTAATGGGTTATGTAAGGCATCACTAAGTTGCTCACTCATCGCTGATTTAAATAAACGGTTTTTAATAAATGTGCCATTTTTTAAGGTAAAACCTTGTTGTAAGGTAATTGCTTTTGTCATTGTTAATCCTACTTTAAATAAATCATTAGACCGGTCGTCTTAACTTTTGGCCAAAAAAACGATATTACAATTCGACTCATAATATCGCTGTCTGTTTGTCTGCTTATTAAGTTAGCTAGCTTTTAAAATGTCATCAAAAATGAAATCAGTGATCTGAGTAAGATTATCGGTATTACCGGCGATCTTCATTTCGATTAAACTGCCTTCCCACGCTGTCCACATTAAGGTCGCAAGCTGCTTTGCTGGTAAGTCAGTTCGGATCAATTGCTGTGCTTGCGCATCACTGATTAATCCAGACAATAATTTGTTTAGTGCGTTAACCGAGCGTTGCATTGCTCGTTGGCATAATTCACTTGAGTCACCAATATCGTTGGCAACACTCGCTACCAAGCAACCTTGCTTGCCTTGTTGCTCGCTGTATTTTTGGCGACCTTTTTCGAACAGCGCACGCAATTTTTCAATTGGGTTCAGGTTCACGTCATCCAATAGTGGTTGAATCTCTTTTGCATTGGCGTGCATATCGGCTTCGATAAGCTCGGCAACAAAAGCTTCTTTGCTACTAAAATAATTATAAAAGGACCCTTTCGGTACTTTTAGCTCATCTAGGATCTGTTTTATCCCAGTGCCGTGATAACCGTGTTGAGAGATATGCTTGATACCAACTTCAATCAGGGCTTCGCGGGTATGTTCGTTTTGTTTAGGTCTTGGCATTTGGTTATTCTATGACCGATCGTCTTTAAATGCAATCGTTAGAAGAGTTACATGTAAAGACGCTTAACTTTATGCGCGTAAAAAGCAATGAAAGCATAACAGAGTAATTCTATGGTCTCTTCGGAAATATTTTTTACATCACGGACATAGTGCTCCGCCATCACCGCTTCCCAAAAATCACCCATGCCATAAAGTCGTGAAAATACGAATAATAAAACAATAAAAGTAATTAGAGCCTGCATGTTTTTATCTGCTAATAACTGAGTCATTTGAGCATTTACGTTATCTTGTCGCAATGCATAATGGATACAGAATAAAGTAACAACCAATGCTGGATAAACCCAAAAACCATGAAAAACCAAATCAAAATAAGCATCAAGCTCTCTGATCAGTAAGGTTGTAAAAAAACCACCGACTAACATTGCTGCCCCAGACAATTTATCTGCGCGATGTAGTTTATAAAAACATACTATCGTAAATAGCAAAAATACAATCTGAAATAACTCAGTAATAGACTGTTCACCTAATGTATTTTCTAACCAAAAATAATCCAGCCTCTGTGCTGCGATAACGAGTAAAGATAATAACGTGGTTATTATGATGTTCTGTATCGTTTTGAAAATAGTTGTTTTATTTCGCGTATTATTGTCAATTGATAATGCATTATTCGATAACATCGGATTCATTTCTATATTCATTACTATATCCATTCTAATCTCAAGTTGTAAATCATCCGTGTTCATTAAGTCCTGTTTAAAATCATGATTTTGCTATCGTTTTGATGAACGAATGCAGATTAGCTTTTATTCAGCTGCCATTTATCAACAACCAGCGCAGCGATAAGGTCACCTTCGACATTCACTGCTGTTCTGAATGTATCTAATGGACGTTCGATAATAAGCAAGATGGCGATACCTTCTAATGGAATACCTGCAGCTAACATCACTAACTGCATACCCGACATAGAACCTGATGGCATGCCCGGTGCGCCGACTGACGATACCATTGCCATGATAAATATCATCACGATGCCAGTGGTACTCAAATCAATACCAAATAATTGCGCAAGAAAGATAGCTGCGACACCTTCAAATAACGCGGTACCATCCATATTCATGACTGCGCCTAGGGGTAATACAAAACTGCTGGTACTTTGTGATATGCCGAGTTCATTTTCTGCCGCTTGCATTGACAGTGGCAGTGTTGCCGAGCTTGATGAGGTTGCAAATGCCATCGCAAGTGGTGCGGATATAGCTTTAAATAAGGTGCTAAATTTAATACCGGTAAAAATCTTGGCTAAGGCCGGTAACACAATCAGACCGTGAATAAGGGTGAGTACAAATACCAGCAGTGCAAACAATGCCAGTTGACCAAATAATCCGGTATTACCGGTGACGGTAAATTCAAATACGATGGCAAATACGGCAATAGGTGCCAGACGGATAATACCTTGGACTAACTTATTTAAACCGTTATTTAAACCTGCGATAACGTCAAACACCACGTGCTTTTGGGGTAATGATAATAATAACGATACTGAAAATAACAACGAGAATAAAACGATGGCTAATAAATTGCCGTTAACCAAGGCAGCAAAAGGATTAACCAATGCCATAGCCAGTAGTTTTGCGGTAATGCTGGAGCCTGTTACTGTATCTTGTTCGATGAGTCTGATGTGATCAGCAACTGTCACTGCTTCAACAAGCGGCTGCCATTCTGGCATTAACAGTGCAGCACCAAGTCCTAGGCTGATGGCGATAACCGAAGTCAGGCTATAAAAGAGCAGTGTGCTTATCCCTAACGTCTTTAATTTTAGTGTTGAGCCAATATTGGTAATGCCCTGCATCAACGACAACATCACGACCAAACCAATAACCATTTTTAGCAGGCCGATATAAGTGGTTTTGCCTAACAAGATCAATTGATACCAAGCTTGTTCTGTAACGTGTTCGGTAATATTGGTGATGGCTGGCAATATGCTAGCAAAACCCCAAGCCAAAATAGCGGCAGTCAGTAATTGCAACGGCAATGAACGCTTGATCGTTGATAGCATAATAATTCTCGTTAGGAGGCTCAGATAAAAATGAAGGGCGATTATATTGGAGTTATTCGGTGATGATAATTAGCTTGATAAGCAAATCACTTTTACTGGGTCGTAATAATTTGGGTTTATTGTTGGGAATAACTTATAATTATTACCTGCCTGTTGAATAAGAGAGTGTATAAATGAGTGATTGGTCTGGTGTCAGTGAATTTGTTGCGGTTGCAGAAACAGAAAGTTTTACTGCGGCGGGAAAGCGTTTAGGTATTTCTACAGCGCAAGTAAGCCGACAAATTTCTGCGCTTGAAGAGCGGTTGTCGGCAAAATTATTTTACCGTACCACGCGTAAGGTATCGGTGACCGAAGTAGGCGGTATTTACTATCAGCATTGTCGTCAGGTCATGGATGGGTTGGCCGATGCAGAACGTGCGATCACCAATTTACAGAGTACACCTAAGGGCAAGTTAAAAATAACCGCACCGATCACCTATGGTGAACGCAGTGTCGCGCCATTGGTAAATGATTTTGTGATGCAATATCCTGAGTTAGAAGTACAACTGGTATTATCGAATCAGCAAATTGATTTAATCGATGAGGGTTTTGATTTAGCGATCCGCTTGGGTCAGTTAGGTGATTCTTCAATGATCGGTAAACGATTGGCGACCCGTAAACAATATGTTTGTGCGGCACCGGAATATTTAAGTGCATTTGGTGCGCCACATACCTTGTCAGAATTAGACCGTCATAATTGCTTATCAGGTACATTAGATTATTGGCGTTTTCAGGAAAAAGGCAAAGCTCGCAATATTCGCGTGAAAGGTAATTTTAGCTGTAATAGTGGCCCGGTATTAGTGGATGCGGCATTGAAAGGCGTGGGGATTGTGCAACTGCCGGATTATTATGTGCAGGACTATATCAACCAAGGTCAGCTGATTGAAGTGCTACCTAACTACCGCGAACCGGATGATGCGGTGTGGGCATTGTATCCGCAGAATCGTCATTTATCGCCGAAAGTGCGGATGTTGGTGGATTACTTAGCCAAAGAGTTAGCGATCTCTTAATTATCGCCCTCTTAGTTACCACACACTTGTTTAGATGATAAAAAGGGCGTCGATAGTTAGCGACTCCCTTTTTCTATTTTACCGCATTATTAAGACCCCAAGACCGTTACTCAGTTAATGCAGCGACTGTTGCTTGTAACTCCGTTAATTGTGCTTTAAGCGTCGTCACTTCTTGCTCTAACTCATCCACTCTTGCTGATAGTTCATTGTTTTCATCTGTAGCAAGTGCAGGACTCGCGATTGTAGCCACCGCAGTAGAGGTAACTTCGCCACTGAATAAGTGTGCATAACGACAGGCACTTTGTCCTGGTTCACGAGCCATTTTAACGATAAATGGCCCCTGTTCATGATTAATCAGTTGGTCTAACGCCGCTTCAACTTCTTGCACATCATTAAACTGACATTGGCGTGCTGAACGTGTTCTTAGCTCGCCGGGCGTTTGTGGCCCACGTAAAAATAATAAAGTAATGATAGCTAATTGTTGTGGGTTGAAACGAATTTTACTGAACTCGGTATTACCAAAACGATGACGAATTTTAGCGCTGCGCTTTCCGCCATGTTCATCATTTATCACTAAGCGTTTTTTCACTAGATCATCAACAATGTTTTGTACTTCGTCTTGGCTGAGTGACAGTACGGGCTCACGGCTGCTTTTTTGATTACATGCCGAAGTTAATGAGTTCAACGACAGTGGATAATTATCTGGCGTGGTGTGTTCTTTTTCGATTAACGCGCCTAATACGCGGGTTTCATGTAGTGATAGTTCATCCATTACCAGTCGATCCCTATTTGAGCTTTAATACCTGCGCGAAATGCGTGTTTTTCTTCTCTAACTTCACTTACTGTGTCGGCGATTGCGACTAAATCTTTGTGGGCACTGCGACCGGTGACGATAACCGTTTGATCGGCAGGACGGTTACGGATAGCATTGAGCACTTCATCTGGATCTAAATACTGGTAACTGAGCATGTAAGTCAGTTCGTCTAATAGCACCATTTTAAGATCTGGGTTGGCTAGCATCGCTTTAGCATGAACCCATGCTGCTTCAGCGGCGGCGATATCTGCGGCTTTATCTTGGGTGTCCCAGGTAAAGCCAGTTTTCATGGCGTGATAAGGCATATCGGGACGTACTTGCTGGATAAATTTAACTTCACCGGCTTCCCAGGTGCCCTTGATAAATTGCACCACGCCAGCATTAAAACCATGGCCAATACAGCGAATAACATTACCAAAACCAGCGCAGGTTTTACCCTTACCATTGCCCGTCATCACGATCAAAATACCACGTTCTTCAGTGGCTTTATCAACACGTTTAGCGACCGTACTTTGGATCTTTTGCATCTTTTGTTGATGTTTATCTTGGCTATTTTCTTCCGTCATTGCGCATTCCTTTCATGCCTTGAACTGTTAACTTCAGTGTAAGGCTTTTATCATTAAATGGAAGTAGATAAGTTAAAAATCACCTTGAATTAGTTTTTGATAAATTTGATCTTTTAAGGCGACACGGCGACTTTTTAATTCGCTAAAGTGACTGTCTGTGGTGGGTATATCACTGGCTTCCAATCCGTAAATATGATGATCGAGTTTATGATATTCTTTGGCGAGGGCGGCAAATTCGGGATCATCGCTTTTTAATTTAGCGATATCGATAGCATGATCTGGAAATTCGTGTGGAAGGGGGTGCTTTTCGTTTTGCATTATTATTGCCTTATATACCCAAGTTACTTCAAGATGCTATATCAGAGACGAGCAGGGATAACAGAACAAGGCACAATATGTAGATAATGGTATTCCACTTTCAAATATTGTAACGCGGTGCTGTTATTTCTGCTCGCCTCCCGTAGGGCAAGTCGAAAGAATGAATCTTCGGCGTTATGAAGTCTAGATTTAGAATAACTAAATTCTCGACTTCATGCCTTGAATATCCTCTCCTTTCGGTTTGCTGATTGTGCATCTTGAGGTAGCTTGGGTATAGTGATGAACGGGTTCTTTCAGTGTAGACGAACCCGTTCATTGCGGCATTTAATGCTCGACTTGTTCCTGGTGCCAGTGATCGAGACGTGGTGTTAGCATGATTGCCAGTAATACCAAGGACAAACCACCCATCAATACGATCACCGCGTAAGGGGCTGTTAGGTCTGTTTGCTGGATTAAGCCCGCAAGTAATGCTGCGCCACTCATTTGGATGCAACCTAGCATTGCTGCTGCCGTACCCGCACGTTCGCCAAATGCGGCTAATGCCATGCTGGTAGCTGGACCAAGCAATAAGGCAAAACCAATACAAAGCAACATCATCGGCAACATAAAGGCAAATGCTGCGGCCATGCCAGCGGTTGGTCCCCATTGTTGTACCGCCAGTTGTAACGCGGCAGATGATAACAAGGCCAGCAGGGCTATAATAACCGTAGGACGATTACCAAAGCGCTTGATCACTAAAGGTGCAGCAAAACAAGCGGCAATATTAACGATGGCATTCAGGCCAAACAAAGCACTGAACTCTAACTCTGCGATGCCTAAATGACGGATCAGCCAGTCGGGTGCATATGACACATAGGTCAAGATAGAAGCCATACCAACCATGCAAGCAATGGCATAAAACATAAAGTGCGCATCGTGTAATACGGGTTTAAAGCGATCCCAGTGATAAAGCGAACCCGATGTATCGGTATTATCGGGACGCGTTTCTGGTAATTTGTTAACGATTAACGCCAGTATGATCAAGCCGTATATCGCCATGAAAATAAAGGTAGAGCGCCAGCCAAACTGAAGTGCTAACAGACCACCTAGGGTTGGTGCCAGTGCCGGAATAACACAAATCACGCCGTTTAAATAACTGTAATAATGTGCGCTAACTTTAGAATCAAAGCTATCGCGTACGGCACTAAATACCACGATAGATGTGGCACATGCGGCGGTACCTTGTAGTACTCGCGCTATTTGTAGCCAATGAAATTCAGCGGCGCCAGCAGCAAGCAGGCTGCTTAAGCAATACAGTATTACACCGCCAATCGCGACAGGACGGCGGCCAAAACGATCGGCGAGTGGCCCAATTAATATCTGACCAACACCCATGGCAAATAAGAATAATACTAAGGTAGATTGCATTTCACTTGAGGACACCTGAAACTCGGTTGCCATGGTTGGCATTGAGGGCAGGTAGATATCGATAGCGAGGGGGCTTAACACCACCATGGCCATCAAAATAGGTAATATATTTCGGCGCATTGTTATTCTCAAATAAAGCATGGATTAATGCCGGGCAGTTTACGTAAAGCATGATATGAATGGAAGTGGTATAATTTCAATACTGAATTTCCTTTAAGGAATATCTTATGAATTTAGATAACCTCGCCAAAATAGATCTTAATTTATTGGTGATATTACAAATATTAATAGAAGAAGAAAGCGTTACCCGCGCTGCGAGTCGGTTGCATTTGAGTCAGTCGGCGTTAAGTAAAAGTCTTAATCGCTTGCGAGATACCTTGGGTGATCCGTTATTTTTACGTACCGCTCATGGCCTGAAACCGACGGCCCATGCATTGCAATTAAAAACCCAACTACCAACCCTATTACAGGGGTTATATCAGATCAGTTTACCGCCGAGTTTTACCCCCGCGACTAGCCATCGGCAGTTTTCGTTTGCGATGTTAGAAAGTGCTTACGAAACCTCGTTACCTTATTATATCGGTCCGATCTTATCGCAAGCACCTCAGCTTAATTTAGAAATTTACGGTTGGAATGAAAAATCATTATTAGACTTACAGCAAGGACAAATTGATTTTGGTATTACTGCCAGAGAATTACATCCAACGGCGGATTTTCGTTTAAATAATTTGCCAGATGGCATAGCCCATCAACGTTTGTTTACTGATAACCAGGTGTGTCTCGTTCGTCGTGATCATCCCATCTTCGCGACGCTGAATGTGGATAAGAGTGTGGATGAGAGTGTGGATGAGAATGTTGCATCTTGGGATTTAGAGACTTATTTAGCTATGTCACATGTGCAAGTGCGGTGTGAAGGCAATGACTGGTGGTTATTGGATTATCAATTAGCCGAATCAGGGCAACATCGTCATATCTGCGCGACCTTACCAGACTTTTATGGTGCCGCTAGTGTTTGTGCGAACAGTGATCTGCTATTGACCTTACCGTCGAGTTTTGTGCCCCAAGCGCAGAAATTATATGGCTTGGTGCAGTTACCTTTGCCGATAGATTTTTCTCCATTGGCTTATGTGTTGTTATGGCATGAGAGGAATAATGATGAACCCGGGCATAAGTGGGTAAGGGAAACCATGTGTGAAAGTATTGAGAAGGCGAGGGCTGGAAAATAAAAAAAGCCCAAGTCGTGTGACTTGGGCTTTGTTATCGAATTTGTCTAATTATTATTTTTCAATTTCAATAATAGTCAGATCTTCAGGCGCTACACGATGAGTGCCAGAGGTATAAACATCATTACCATCAACATCTTTACTTAGTGTGTATTCTACAAACGATGCGGCTTGAATAGTTAATTCAGTCGCGGCACTATCAACAGATGCATAATCAGCGTTACCTTCTGTTTCAGAACCCGTTAATGTACCTGCACCAATATTATGCGTGCCAGTTAAGAAACGAGTATAAGAACGATCAGTGCTGTTTAATACATTACGTAAACCAAGCTGTATTTCTAGTGGTTCAGCACCTGACAGTGGGAACTCTGTGTTATTTAATGAGTAATAAGGCTTAGCAGTAGAACCATTAAAACAACCCATGCTCTGACTTGCTACGCCACCCGCAGCAGATGCTTGATTACAAACTTCATACGTTGTTTGACCGTCTAGTTCCACTTTAATTGGCACCGTTTGATCGGCTGTAGTTAAGAAGTTACCTTGAGCATCTTGCAGTTCCGGTTGCTCAGAGATACTACCTGCTACTGTTAAAGATAGAATTGGTTTATCTTGTAATGCTTCAGTGTAGTTTAGTGGATCTACAGTATCGACAACAGCTTGCATTAGATACTGGAACTCACTGAAGTATTCAGGAGATATTTGATCTGATTTTTGTTTGTAAACCGTTGGATTTTGTTCTGCGTAGTCACGAACAGCGGTAAGATCTGCATCTAAGCCAAGTTCTTTCGCCATACGTAGACGATATTCTTCAGTAGCTTTAATCGCCGGTGGTACTTCACTGTGACCTAGCCATACAGAGTTCATTAAGATACCTGCAATACCTGCACCTGGGTTTGCTAGGATTGAACCATTAACGTCAATGTCTGTTCCTGCAACAATACCACTGAAAGAAGCAGCTGCAATTGAACCCATAGAGTGTCCCATGACATATACATTTGAACTATCGAGTCGGTCAAATGCTGGGATCGATGGATTAGTTAAAAAACCATATTCTATTGACGCACGTAGGTTGATTAAGTCTGCGATACTTTGGCGTAAATTATCACGTGATGTTAATAATGCATCTGCTTTTAAGAAGTTCTTTACATCCGCGTCGTCGTGCCCTGGAAATAATCCACGTAATGACTGGCTAACGTTAATGTCATAGGTGCCATCAGCATTTAGGTCAACTGCACGGGTATTATGTAATGGATGGTCTATCGCAAGTACCGCATAACCTTGATTGGCTAATTCAGCTTGGACAAAGTTATCAAGTAATAGCATACCGCCATTACCAAATTCTTTTGCTGCGGTAATACCGTGTGAGAAGATCACTACAGGCCAGCCATCTGTTGGCATCGGTGTGCGTTCTGGGTTTGGTAACACAACTTGTACTGCTAGTTCTTGAGTATTGGTAATTACTGGCATTTCAGGTTTAACAAAGCCTGTACCGCGCTTCTCAGTACTCCATGAACTATAAAGTGGTGCACACTCTTGCTTAGTGTAACGGTAGCTTTCAAAATAACTTTCGTTTTCTGCAACATTGATACCATCGATATTGAACCAAAATTTAGTGTTATATTGATTATTTTCATCTGCGGTACAGTTCGCAGTTGTAATAGCCGTCGAATCAGCAAGGTAATAAGGCAGTGTCACGGTTGCTTGTAGTTTTCGTACACATTCTACAAATAGACCATCATCGATACTGCTATCACAGAAGTTAGGATCGACATCTGGCACACCGATAATACCGCCTACAATACCGCCAACGATACTATCTAGTACTGCAGGTGGTAAACCAGCGCCAACGAGATGTTCTTCAGGTGTATCATCAGATTTGATACCTGCTTTCGCATCAGGGTTTTTAGCTAAATTTGTTAGTACACCACCAATCGTTTGGGTTTGGACCCCTGCAATGTAAAGTACATTGTCGGCAGTAACCGATTGATCAACTAATTTAACAATTAAGTCATCAATTTGTGCTTTATACGCGATTGATAGATCATCACTTGGTGTTTGTGTTAGCAAAGTATCGAAGGCTGCCGCACGCTTAACTTTATCACCGGATGTTGTGGTTAATGTATCTGTGATAGCTAGGATATAGCCAGTACTACTGTCTAATGGTTTTAGCGGTAATATTTGTAAATGATTGAACTCAGTTACACGAACAGTGAAGTCTTGATCATATTTTAGCTCGCCGTAACCCTGTAAAGGGAATGAACGCTTAGTGAAAATATGAATACTGTTTGCAAATGTAGAAGTATCTAATTGCGCTATATCACCTGATATTGGTAAGGTGAAAGGTGCAGTCGTTGACCAACCATTTAAATCTTCTAAAGAACACTTCGTTGCATTTTCAATGTATTCTGGTAACTCATCGTCATTATCATCGATACCACAGCCGAACACTGTAATATTTTTATTTTGTGTACCATCTTCACCAATAAAGTACAGATCATTTGGCATTGGGATATTATTGTTATTAGCGATCTCTTTGGTATTTTCTAAACCAAATGAGAATTGTAGGTCTACTGGTGGTAATTGAGTTGAGCCATCGTCGTCTGAATTACACGCGACTAAACTTGTCGCTGATAGTGCAACCACAAGTGCTTTTGAAATTAAATTAAGTTTCATTATGTTATCTCTGTTAATAGCCTGCTCAATGCAGAGCAAGGTATTATTCAAATGTGTAAGAGTATTGAACGGCGTAGAGCATCGCAGTACTTTTTGTTACTTTGAAGAATTGACCTTCTTCTTCAGAAATAACACCGTCTTCACCAACAAGGTAAGTCACACCCAAATCAAAGGCGTGTTGTCCTGTGTAGTAAGACATTCCAGCTGAATACCACATACGATTTGAATCAGGAATACTGGCTGTTAGGTGTTCATCGGTAGGGGTTTCATCATAAGCAACACCTGAACGGATCGCCCAGTTATCATTTATTTGGTAAGTTGCACCAAGGGCATAACGGTTTGAATCTTGCCATTCTTCCGTTTTCTGTAGGCAAACGTTATCATTTTCACCTTTGCTGCTACATTCACCATTAATAGATGTTCCTAGGATCTCTTCGAATGAACTCCAACCCGTACGAACCCAGCTATAATGCATGGCAAACTGGTCGGTTAATTGATGGTAACCTGAGATTTCTAGGATAGATGGAAGGTTTAGGGTTAATTCGCCGTCAGCACCTTCAACATAATCAAAAATCGCATCATTAGTATTTAGTTGAATGCCGCTGAATTCACCTTCCATATCTACATCTGATGCACCTGTATAGGCAATGCCCCAGCGGTGGTTTTCGTTTAGTTTATATAAGCCGCCAACCTTGTAACCAAAGCCAATACCTTGTCCTTCTAGGCTCGCTGAAATATTGTTGTATTTATCTAGTCTACTATTTGCTCCGTAGCGGTTTAATTCTGCTTTGGCTAATAAAATACTGCCGCTAGCACCAATAGCGAAATGTTCATTAATTTTATACGCTAAGCTGGTATTTAAGTTAATGACTGTAATAGCAGTGTCGCCAGCAATAGCACCAAATTCTTCATTTACTTCATCGCTATAATCTGACGCTAAACCAAAGTCAGCATATGAACCAAAACCGATAGTGAGCTTGTCATTAAGCTGGTGGCTCATGAATGCATTGGGTACCAGCGCGTAAGGCGCCGCTGAGTCTTCAACAGCATCAATGAACTGACCGTTACTAAATTCTACTTGTACATTTGGGTCGATGTATGTAATACCATTTGATATAGAGGTACCCTCTAACATCGTTAATGAGGCAGGATTACGCGCTAATGTAGCGGCGTTATCAGCAATGGCTGCTTCACCGGCAAAGGCACGACCTAACCCGGAAGCTGAGTGCTCCGAAATTTGAAAACCTGCCGCTGATACAGAGCGAGATACCGTCGCTAATGCACAGCTTATTGCCAGTGTTGTTAACAACATTTTTTTATTCATTACTTTTTCAACCTCATAACCAAATGGATAAAACTGACGTTAGATGTCGCATTTTAAATACGACAGGCAGTCTCATTTTGATGGTGAAGTTACACTTTTAAATTAGTATATCAATACTAATACCACTAAATGACTATGCTTATTTGGTGGTTTTTTACAATCTATTTGAAATGAAAATATATGATAAAAATATATATTATTTGGTGTTTTTCTATATTGGGCGGCGGTTAATAAATAAGCATGAATCGCTGTTTTAATCTTGCTTGTGGGATTTTGGGAGTGTTTAAATCTGAGTTTTTAATTAAGACCCTCAATACGACTGAATGAGGGCCTTTGTTGATGATGGCGGGAATTAATTTACCGTTTTAACAGGAAAGGCATGCACGCCGAGTACTTTGCCGTTAACTGACTTACCATAGTAACCTTGATGGTTATGGTACTGTTCTTGGTTGGCTTTTAAGTCACCGCTAAAGCGTGGGTCTTGTGGTCGTTCATGGCTATTCATAAACGCGGCGACATCCCATGCTTGTTGTTTACTTAACTGCACACTTTTACCCAATGGCATGTTTTCATAAATGAAGTAGGCGGCGGTATTGATGCGATGCATACCTGCGCCCCAGTTAAATGCGTCTTTACCCCACAGTGGTGGGAATGATTGCACGCCGTCTTGCTTCAAGCCTTGGCCATTATCACCGTGGCAATTAGCACAGGTTTGTTTATAAACCATTTCACCACGTGCGATAGACGGTGTTTCTGCAGGCTTGGCTAATTTAGGATAACCACGACCAGCTAACTTGTTACGCTGTTCTATTGGTAGCGCTGCTGCAATTTTTTCTGGTAATACAAATGAATCCGCTTTACCGCCAAGCTGTACCACTGCATCGCTCATCTCAGGGGTCGGAGTGCTTTGCATGTCATATTTATCTAACAAGCCGCCCATCGCTAACCAATATGAATACGCGGTTAATGCCACGAGTTCTGGCGAGTCAACAGCGGGTGCGACACCGTTCATGGAATATTTAAAGCAACCTTGAATACGTTCTGCATAGGTATTCACTTTATCGTTCTTTTTACGATAGGCCGGATAAGACATGAACGCGCCCCATAATGGTGCTGAATTGGCTTTCATGCCTGCTTGCATATGACAGTTAGCGCAGTTTTGTTCGTTACCGACATATTGGCCACGCATAGGTTGCGAGTTAACAAATAATGAATAACCGAGTTTTATTTTATTACCAAATTCAGTATTTGGGATAGTGGCTAAATCACGCGGTACTAAATATTCACTGCTGGCTGCTTTGGCGTGAGCGGGCAATTCGGTTTGGCGATCGGGTAAGTTCGCTTCGGCGTTGGCAAACGTTGTAAACAATAAACCTGCGCTAATAATAAGTGATAGTTTTTTCATGAGATGTCCTTATTTCATCGTCGCAAAGTATTGCGCAAGCTGTTGAATTTCTGTGGCTGTTAATTGCTGCGCTATGGTCGCCATGACATTGTTATGATCGCCGCTGCGCTGTTTAGTTTGCCATGCTGTTAATTGTTGGCTGATGTAATCGGCATGTTGGCTGGCTAAACGCGGAAAGTGATCAACACCTAAACCGCTTGGGCCATGGCAAGTGGCACACGCGGGAATGTTACGGTCCCAATCACCTTGGTAAATCAGTTTTTGTGCTGGGTCAGTAATGATGACGTTATCGCCACGTTTCTCAATATTACTGATTGCTGGCGCTGGCAATGCTGCAAAAAATGCCGAGACTTGTTGCACTGCTTCTGGGGTCGGTAATGTCATCGCCATTGAGGTCATTAATGGATTCTTACGCTGACCGTTTTTAAAATTATTGATTTGTTCGACGAGATAATTTTCATCCATGCCCGCGATCATCGGTGCCAGATTTGGATTACCTAAACCATTCATACCATGGCAGCTAACACACACCATAGCTGCTGGTGGCGGGGTTGCGAATGCTGGCGTTGCAGATAGCAACAAAGCACTGAAGCCAATAAGGCGGTGAATGAATTTTTTTATGGGCATGGTATGTCTCCAAATAAGTGAGCAGATTGCAGGGTGAATGTTGTTATTTGCTAATCACTGGTCATTATTTTTTTTATTATCTTTATGAACAGAAATAGAGCGTGGCTAGTCTGGCTGTTTGGGTTGGGGAAAGCTATTGTGGTTATCCACATAAATTAGTAGGGGTTTGTGATGATGCCTACAGTTGTTACTAAAAGCCCACTGTCGCGGATACGACAGTGGGCTTATTTACTCATCTTATACATTTTAGCTCAGGCTAATTTTAGCGGGCAGTGCTTGCCTTGCCGCTGCGCCAACAACCCAGTCAAGGAGTACACCTTTACCTTCGCGGGTCGGATCGATTAAGCCGATATCATTAATATTCACCCCATCATTGGATTTCATTTTCACTGGCTGTTGTTTATCACCAATCCAATGGGCGCGTTCGCCGAGTTCGGTATGGCCAAAACCGTGTTCAAAACCTAACGTACCCGGTTTAACGCCATCGACTAACAAGGCTATGGCTTTGGTGGCACTGGTTGGCGTGGTGATGGTGAACATCGCGCCTGTGGTTAAGCCAATTTTAGCGGCATCACTTGGATGTATGTATACTGGATTAACGCCTTTAATCGAATTTAGTCGTGGTGACAGGTTTGATACTGCACTGTGAATATTGGATTTAAAGTTGGTTAAGGTAAACGGCCATTCCGTTGTTGGATACTTTTCCTCTAACGGCGTGCCGTCCGCTAATTTTTGTGGGTGCCAAGTAGGGCAGCCTGAATAATACTCTCCGGTAATGGTATTACGCGAAGTGCCGACCTTTTCATTCCAGATCGCTAACGGTTTTTTCCATTGGTGCTTCATTTCGTCGCCTTTGTAGGCTTCCGTTGCATCTTCAAAGCGACCACCGCGAGCGAAGATAAACGCTACTTTAGCGAGTTCTTCTGGTGTCAGTACTCGCTGCATATCAGGTAACAGGCGTTCTAATCCGGACAGAACCATGTCTTCGCTGCTTGCTGCGGGAACGCCATTGGCGACATAAGCTAAGTTGGCCGCAGAGCGCAGGTAAAAATCTTCTGCGTTGTGAATACCGTGCCAGTTACCCTTACTGTCTGCAATGGCGTTATCACCAAAGCCACCGAGTTGCATTTTCTTGGCGATATCAATTAAGAAATTTTCTAAATTGATTGTACGGCCATCAGCCGTTTTCTCGGTTAAAGCATTCACTATCGGCCAGCGTGCTGTGACAGTTTTGGTGGGTACACCATGCCAAGGTGTCGCCATACCCCAACTTTCATACGTCACTGTGTCCGGTACGATGTAATCGGATAAGGCTGTGGTTTCGTTAATGAAAGCATCAACAGACACAATCAGGGGTAATTGTTTTGGATCTTTTAATTTATCACCCAGTAAATTGGCTAAGCCTGGTACCCCATACATAGGGTTCGCCATGTGGTTGATCCAAGCTTTAGCGCGATACGGATAACCATCAACGGCAGCAGATAAATGCTCGGTTAATAACGGTGCAGAGATCGGGTACCAAGGTGATCGTGTTGGATACGGCGATTCACCGGCGGCTACACGACGTTTATATTCACTGGTTTTTTGATACGGGAATTTACTGCGCGATAAAAAGATCCCTTTGGGTTTTACCTTGTTTTTAAACTTGGTGAAATCGTAACGAGGGCCTTTACCTGATGTTGGATAACCGCCCGATTTTGCCATGACCCCGCCTTTTAGATTGATGTTACCAATCAGCGCGTTAAGCATCAGGATCGTATAAGAATTGTAGAAACCATTGCTGTGCATGTTACCACCATGGCTATCGACAACGGCTTTAGTACCGTGGCTAGTAAAGCGTTTCGCCAGCGCGGTGATCGTTGCAACCGGAATGTCACACTGGGCGCTGTAGAAAGCCAGATCGTGTTTAAATGCTGATTCTTTTAAGTGTTGCAGGGATGATTTAACCTGCACGTTACCTTGTTTGGTAGTGACGACTTGATCAACAAATAGTTGCGCAGGTTGATCTTGAGTATGTACCGATAGATCACCGTTTTGAGCATCGACTATCACATACGGATCCGCTTCTGATAGTGGCGTGCCAGTAAAGCCAAGATCCACTTCTGAAGCTCGCAGGAAATAGCCGTAACGTGGGTGATCTTCATCGCTGATCACCAAATGGGTGGCGTTACACCAATGCGCCGTGCCTGCGGTCTTCATCGCATTGGGGCCCGGTTGGGTTAGGAAGGTTGTATTAAACTTATCATTGGCTAATATCCATTGGATCATGCCGAGTACTAATGCTGAGTCAGTACCGGGCTTGATTGGTAGCCAATTGTTATTGTCACCCGCAGCCAAGCTTGATGATGCAGGTAATGCAGGAGAGACTACTGTGTAGCTAAAGTTACCTTTAGTACGGGCTGTGGCTACTTGACGTGCTTGGCGTTTAAATGGATTACCGGCTTGCGCTGGTGACATACCGATATACAGGGCAAATTCACAATTTTCTAGATCCGGCTTAACGTGAGCGAATTTCTTTAAGTCATTCATTAACGCGCCTGAACCTGCACGGAAACCATAACCACAATACGAACCATGATGACCAAAGTTACGGGTACCATAACTGTTAAAGGCAAAGCGTTTAAACAGATCGTCACGGCCTTCATTACCGGCATTGGTCATTAATAACTGGTTGGCTTTCGGCCCGTATTCCGGATTGAGTGGATCGAGTGGGGTTTTCACATCACGGATCGCACGTAAGCCCTCAACATGACCTTCACCAAACAGATCGCCACCTTCAACCACTTCTTCTAACAGTTGCTCGTAGCTGATCGGGATCCATTTACCTTCACCACGGTTACCGACACGTTTTAACGGTTGGGTGATCCGATACGGACTTTTGCGAATTTCCATCATGCCGTTACCACGGGCACAGGCTGTTGATCGACCGTCTAATCCGGCTTCTCCGGCCATACCGATATAAGCCTCTTTGACTGGGGTATTAAACGGGATCTGCTGTTCGTTTGATAATGGGTGATAAGGGTTACCAGAAACACGTAAGATCTCATCACTGGTGTTATCGACACGTACGCGTAATCCACACAGGGTCCAGCAACCAAAACACATCGAAGGTGCCACGCGTTGCGCTGGGTTATTAATTAATTTACCCCCTTCTGTGATTTTATATTCAGGGGTTAATGAATTCCCAAAATGTGGGTGTTTGGTCTTTTCTCCGGCAGTACCTTCGATAAGGCCATGTACCGCATGTGACGTAGTGGTTGCGTAACCTGCTGCAAAAGCGCCTGCTCCACCCACAGCAAGACCTGATTTAAGAAATTGACGACGTTTGTTATCCATAATTAAGTCCTTACTGTGTGCGTTGTTTTGTGAGAGGTTGTGATAATGGTTTCGTGATTGCTTTATTTTTTGTTGGTGTAGCGGGTATCGCGACGATCTCTGAAGCGGCCAAGGCTAATGCTAACCACAGACCTGCCATACCAAGAATACCGAGCAGTCCAGCAGAGCCCATTGGCAGTTCGTAGGGATACGGGCCTTGGTCAAATTTAGCGATAGTTTGCACGTCCATGATGGTGACCCAACGTAAATACCAGCAACAGAGCAAACTGATTGCACTCATCACCAACAATTGCGCGCGGTTATACAAGGCAATTTTAGAGGCCAATAAAGCAATCCCCATACACGCTAAAAAGCTCACAGCTAAACCGCCGAGGCGGACTAACCATGCTTGGCTTTCATATAATGAGAATGACGGATTATTGGATGCCCAGATTGGCAGTAATACCGCGGCTAAGATCGCACTGACTAACAGGGCGCGTTTTATTAGCCCTTGGTCGCTTTGGGTAAAGACGTTGGCTTTTGCCGGAATAGGGAATAAAGCTAATAGTAATAACGCAAAACCAATGGCGCCGATAAAGGCGGTGACAAACCATAATAATGGCGCTGCAGGTTGATGCCATAATGGGCGACTTTGCACCACGTAGATCTCGGCTCCTGTGTAGAGGGCAATGGATAAACCGGCGAGACAAGTCACAACAGTTACTGCGATCATTTGGCTGCTGGTGGTTTTCCAGTTACCTAAACTAAACCAAGAGATTTTCTGCGCGATAGCACTGTCACTGTGTTTGAGTTTGGCAATATCATCACGTAAATATAACCAAGCGGTTAATATCGCTAGTGCTGAGAATAAGGGTAAAAATAGCGAACCTAACGACATCCATGACCAAGTTGTTATGTTGCTGTAGAAGTGCCAAGCGCGGCCCGGTTGATGTAAGTCACCTGTTAATGCGAGTGGACCCACAACGGCGCCAATCGACATGGTCAGTACTAATGCAGAACGTAAATAATGACTGGTGTGGGCACGGAATAAATAGCTTAATAAAAATAATATCGCCGCCGCATACGCAGAGCCAATATAGAAAAAGTATTGCACAGCCCACGGGAGCCAAGCAATGGCTTGTGGTTGCACTAAAATCTCGGTGATGTTCATGCGTTATCTCCTGCTGGATCGTAGATGGCGACGTTGCTATCGATTTTACTGGTGAACGCGTCATCCATACCGATATAAAATACATGTGGCTGGGTATTTTCTTCCGGTTTTAATACCTTGATGTCATCTTGATGGTCACGCATGACCTGACTGATTTGGCTATTTGGATCGTTGATATCACCAATAATACGGGCACCGCCAACACAAGTTTCCACACAGGCGGGTAATAAACCTGCTTCTAAACGATGGGCACAGAAAGTACATTTATCGGCGGTGAGGGTTTCTTCGTTGATAAAACGTGCATCGTAAGGGCAAGCCTGAACGCAGTAAGCACAGGCCACACAACGCTCGTTATCGACCATAACAATGCCATCTTCACGTTGGAATGTAGCCTGTACCGGGCATACTTTCACGCAAGGTGGGTTTTCACAGTGATTGCATAAGCGCGGTAAGGTAAATGATTTTACATTTTGTAATTCACTGCTGCCGTCATCTAAGGTGACTTCGTATTGTTTTACCGTGGTACGGAATTGGCCAATAGGTGCTTGGTTCTCAATACTACAACCGACAGTACACGCTTGGCAGCCAACACATTTGCGTAAATCAACCGCCATGGCATAACGTTTACCGACATGACCCTTACGGTCTGGTGCTTGATTGTTTCTGATAATGGTTGTGGTGAACGGGTTAGCCGCCGATACCGGGATGATTGCAGCACCAGCGGTTAATGTGCCGAGGCGGGTCATTAAGCGTCGTTTACTTGAGTCCATGAGAACACCTTGTGGTTAATAGTGAATATGGCTATTGTCTGGAAATAAAGTGGTAGTTTGTATTGTGGTTTTCCACATACACAGGGTCTGATTGATCTAAAACAATAAATATTTTGGCTTTATGGCTATTTTGGTATGCTTAGGTGGTTGTTTGGTGAATTGGATAGTATGAGTAGAGGAATTGGCATGAGTAGCGTATTAATACAGACCGTGATTGCTGCGTTATTGTTGGTGATGACTCAGGTACATGCCAGTAACACGAACGATAGCGCTATTAATAAAAATAACGATAGTAATCGCAGCAGTAAGAGTGCTGAACTGGTGGATACCAAGCAAGCTATCACCACGGTAGATGTGGGCGTATTAGCCACACGTGGTGTCTTTGAAGCCAAACAGCGCTGGCAACCGACGTTATTATGGTTACAAAGCCAGATCCCTAATAGCGAATTTCGCTTACATCCATATACCTTGGCAGAAATGGAAACCGCAGTAAAACAACAAAGTGTTGATGTGGTCGTGACGAACCCAGGTCAAGCGGTACGTTTAGGACGCCAATATCCACTGTCTTGGTTAGCAACGCTAAACAGTAAACTCGGTGATGGCACTCATGTGATTGGCTCGGCCCTGGTTGTACGCGCGGATTCTCATTATCAGCACCTAGTGGATGTCAGTGGTGATCAGATCGCCGCCGTCGCCAGCAATGCTTTCGGTGGTTACTTAACGATGCAACTCGCGGTGCAAAATAAAGGTATTAACCCAACGGCTTTTTTTGCCGATGTATCGTTTTTAGGTTTTCCCATCGATGCCATCATTTATCAGTTACGTGATGGTTATGTCGACGCTGCCGTGGTACCTGTTTGCCAACTGGAAAGCATGCTAGAAGAAGGACTGATACAACCCGGTGTTTTTCGCGTATTGGATGATATTAGCCCGGATAACTTTGCTTGTGCGCTGTCTACTGAGTTATACCCGAACTGGTCGATTGCTAAAACCAGTGCCATTTCCACCAAATTAGCCAAGAAGATAACTCGCGCTTTATTAGCCTTGCCAAGTGATCATGCAGCCAGTATCGCGGCTTATTCAACGGGCTGGACACCACCGATTAGCCAATTATCTGTCGACCAATTATATCGTGACTTGGATATGCACCCTTTGCAGCGGCCTTGGTGGCAAGAAGCGGCAGTATGGATCAAGAAAAATCAGCAATGGGCCTGGGTGGTGTTTTTATTTGTGCTGTTATTAAGTGCTTATCATTTAATGTTGGAATATCGTTTTAGCCGTAGTGAGCGTAAATTGAAAGCCACCTTAAACCGTTTAAAAGAAAAAAATGCCATGTTAGAGCATGCACAACGGGTGGCGATTGTCGGTGAATTGGGCAGTAGTTTAGCCCATGAAATAAATCAACCGCTGGCGGCTATTCTAAATTACAGCCAAGGTGGTTTATTACGCATTAACAAAGGCGCTGATGCCAGTGCGGTTGTGCCAGCATTAGAGAAAATACAACAGCAAGTGAAACGAGCCGATGGTATTGTGCAACGGTTGCGCACGCTTATTAATAAACGTGCGGTGGCGAAATCCAGTTGTGATATGCAAGTATTATTAACTGATACCTTAGAGTTGTTAGAATATGACTTTCAGCAGAAAAGTATTATCGTGAGCCGGACCTGTTTAGGTAATGTGGTTGTACTTGATGCCGATGTTGTTGGTTTACAGCAAGTATTATTAAATGTATTAAACAATGCCGCAGATGCCTGTTTGATGCGCGAAGTGAGTACTACGATAAACGCTGAAATTTGTATTGCAAGCCAGTATAGCGATGACAGATTAATATTAACGATCACGGATAATGGCATTGGCTTAACAGCGACGAGTGCAGAATTAAAGAATGCATTTTTCACCACCAAAAAAGACGGATTAGGGCTAGGGTTAGCTATTTGTCGGGATGTGATTGAAGCCCATCATGGTTATTTTTCGTTAGCGCCCGCGGACCCAGTTGGTTGTCGGGTAAGCATACATTTACCATTACCACTGTAATAACAGCATATATTTGAGGATGATGAGTATGAGTCAAAAATCTGTAACTGGATCGGTTGTTGCCAGTCATGATGTTTCAGTGCCCGTTTATGTTGTCGATGATGATGAATCAGTACGTGATTCGTTGGCATTTATGCTCGATGGTTATGATATCAAGGTCACGACTTATGCTGGTGGCCCGGCATTTTTAGATAACGCTGAGATCATGCTGCCGGGTTGCGTGATCTTAGATAGTCGAATGCCGGAATTACGCGGCTAAGATGTACAAGCTATTTTGACTCAATGTCATAGCCCATTGTCGATTATCTTTCTCACTGGTCATGGTGATGTATCGATGGCGGTGGATGCGTTTAAATCGGGCGCGGTGGATTTTTTTCAAAAACCCGTCGATGGTGAAAAGTTAGTACTGGCGATCACCCTTGCTGCCGAAAAATCAGTAGTACGTAGCGAGCAACTTAGCGCGTTATTATCCTATCAATCTCTAACCGAGCGTGAGTAGGATATATTATTACTCTTGGTACAAGGCAAACGTAATCAACAAATTGCCGATGATTTATGTATTGCGGTACGGACTGTTGAGGTTCATAGGTCGAGTTTGATGAAAAAATTTAACGCTAAGACCATTGCTGAATTGGTCTTACAATATGGTCTTGCGATTAATTAGCTGAATATATTGTAAAAACAGCTAATGAAATAAATTGTCAGCATAATAATTTGTTTTACTCTTAAGTGGTAATTTACAGTTGCAGAATACTTGAATTCGCTTAAACTCCTTTATGTGATTTAACATTTATTTCACATCTTTATTTTGGATTAATTAGTTAACCGGAGGTACATATGAAAAATTTAAATTTTGTTCAATTTGTTTGTGTATCTTTTGATCATACCTGTCCCATGATGGCCGTTCATCACGCCTTTCTGACCAGTTCCGATCGAAAACCTGGCACCAATAACTAACTAATCCGTACCCCTTAAAGGCTGCGGAAAAATGGCAGCTTGATAGGGTTCTAACCTGATTAATATCTCTAGATAGCCGAATTATTTCACGCCATTTTTCCCAGTTCATTTTTTAATACTGGAGAATTATTATGCGTCATTCACTTTATTTACACCTTGCTGTTTTCTTTGTTCGAGCTGATATCCGTCGTGAAGAACGGGTATGGATAGCAAAAGTTCGTCGTGCTACCAGCGAGATCCCATTAGGCAATGCTTATCTGTTAAAGGATATAGG
>Ga0209292_1001704_pt1 | contig 26564 bp, 23 predicted proteins | sample GOMGulsemesocosm_2_FD_184634 | JGI IMG/M metagenome (GOLD analysis project Ga0209292, IMG submission 184634) | Methane-oxidizing microbial communities from mesocosms in the Gulf of Mexico - GOM9C Gulf of Mexico (SPAdes) (version 2) | ecosystem: Environmental > Aquatic > Marine > Cold seeps... | reverse complement strand
CATTGATAGTAAAAGAAGATAGCAATTTATAGTGCTATTGTTTTATGCTTATTAATACCAATTTGGTTAAATGACTGCCACTTTTGCTAGTTTGAATAAATGACAACATCGTTGCTCTCAACCTTTACAGTAGGCTATTACTTACTCGGGCAGCTTTTTGAGCTTATTTTTTCTGGGCATCACACGATCACTTACTTAATAAAATTGGTTATAAACATAATAATTATTAATCAGGAGATTTAACATGCTAAAGAAACACACTATTGTTCTAGGTTTAGTATTGTCATTACCTTTGTTTGCTAATGCCGCTGGCGACGCTGCCGCAGGTAAAGCAAAATCGGCGATGTGTGCTGGTTGTCATGGTGCCAATGGTATTTCAATTTCGCCGATGTACCCAAACCTAAAAGGGCAGCAGGCAATGTATATTGAAAGTTCATTAAAAGCCTTTAAAGCGAAAACACGTACTGGTGGTCAATCGATAATGATGTATGGCATGGCGGCGGCACTTAGTGACGATGATATAAAAAATTTAGCGGCTTATTACAGCACGTTAAAGTAGTACTCAAGATAGATGCCCAGTAAGCCGTAACCTACTGGGCCGTTTCGTTACTTCATCGGGTCCACTGAAAAATAAGTTGGCTAATAGGCTCTGGATTTAGCCCAAACGCAATGATAGTAACCGCCGCCATATTATTGACCAAGGTACTGGAGAACGGAATTGTCGACTCATTCGAAGGGCAAGCTTCATCGTTAGGTTTGCTTAAACTAATCAATAAATTAAAGTAATAGAACATACTTATTATACTCCCGGCGATTAATGCGCCTATTAACCCCCATACTTGCTCCTCAACGCCGCTTAACAGCAAATAAAACTTCCCGACAAAGCCTAAAGTTAACGGGATCCCTGCCAACGATAAGATCATTAGCATTAAACTCACGGCGACCAGTGGCTGGCGCCATAATAGACCGCGCAATTGCGCTAGCGTATTGGATTGGCCTAATTGACTTAATATTGAAAATAGTGCACTCAGTGCGATTAAATAGGCAAAAAGATAGAACAGTAGGATCTCACTGCCTACAATGGTGCTACTACTGCTTAAACATATGATTATTAGCAAATATCCAAAGTGAGAAATTGATGAATAAGCGAGCAGTCGATAGATGTTTTGCTGCTTGAGCGCTAAAATATTGCCCAATAACATCGAAATAATCGCCACTCCAGTAATGATCTGTTCTATAGCCGCTGTTTTATACCAATCATTGAATAAGAACAGCTTAAATAGCACAGTAAACACCGCGAGTTTCGATAGCGTGCTAAGTAAGGCAGCCGTTGGTGCCGGCGCGCCTTGTAAAACGTCAGCAAACCATAAGTGACATGGCGCTAATGACAACTTAAATAGCATGCCACCAAGAATAAAGACCACTGCCGCCGTGTGTAGCCATGACGGTAGAGGAGTGATAGCGCTGTCCATTGGTAGCGCATCAAAAAACAGATTGCCAGTATTAATGTAAAGCAAGGCGAAGCCGAGCAGGATAACGGCAGAAGCTACCGCCGATAGGATCAGATATTTTATCGCGGCCTCAATCGCCAATGTTGGCGCTTTTTGATTGGGGCAGAGATAGGCAATCAAACTAATTAATGACAGTGTTAATAGTTCTAAACCAACAAAAAACATCGCGAAATGATTGGCAAAAATAATGATTAACGCGCCAATAGTACTCCAGTGTAGTAATAAATAGAATTGACGTGGCCGTTCGCTATGCTTCCTGAGCCAAGGTTGTAGTGGCCAGTAAATAATGAAAACGATGATTAAGGCTAATTGGCTCAAGCTTAAACTTAGTGGTGTAAAAGTCAGTAGTGCAATCGCCTGTGATGGCGCATTCAATACCAGCGATTGAGCAGAAAAAGCAGCCACTAATGCGAGCCCTGTCAGCCAATGACAATATTTTAAACGGCTATTGAAGGCAATCATTAAGACTAATATCAGTGAGCTTGAAATAAGAATAACCAATGCGGCTAGCTGAATATTCATCGCTTGTCCTCCTGCGTGAGCACGGGGCTAATAGGGGTGGCTAAGGTATTAGGAACCAGTGTTATTCGCTGGCTTAATTTTGCCGTTAGATCAAGTATCGGTTGAGGTTGAAGGCCAACCATTAATAACGCCACGATCAAACTGATAAGGGTTAGACGTTCGCGTCGATTCAGATCGAGTGGTGGGCTCGCTGAGCCTTGTTTCGCGCCAGTCTTAAGTTCACCCCAGAAACAGCGATGAATGACTAGCAAGCAATAACAGGCGGATAAAATTAAGCCGGTAGCTGCAATTACGCTAAAAATTTTGTATTGCTCAAAGCTACCAATCAGCACTAAGAATTCACCAATGAAATTTCCAAAGCCTGGCATTCCTAGTGTTGCAATCGTTATGATCATCGTTAACCCCGCCAATTGCGGTATTTGTAGCGCTAAACCGCCAATTTTAGTGAGGTCGCGACTGGCGTAACGTGTCTGGATCATGCCGGCTACCGCAAAGAGGCCGGCAGAGGTCAGGCCATGGGCAATCATCTGAATGATAGCCCCTTGTAAGGCGATTGCATTGAACGAGAAGCAACCTAGGAGGACAAAACCCATATGACTAATGCTGGAGTATGCGATCAACCGTTTCAGGTCGGTTTGAGCAAAGGCGAGGCTCGCGCCATAGATGATCCCTGTTACCGCGATGATATTGATGAGTGTAGCGAAATCGACGCTAAATTGTGGAAATAGAACCAACACAAAGCGAATAATGCCATACGCGGAGGTTTTCAATAATATCGCGGCTAATATTATACTAGCTCCCGTTGGCGCTTGGGTATGGGCGTCGGGTAGCCAGCTATGAAATGGTAAGGCTGGTAACTTAACCAAAAACGCTAACATAAACCCTAACCCGAGCCAGTTTTGCTGTGAGCTGTTTAAGCTAAGTTGGCTAAGCTCGAGATAATCGAAGCTTAAGTGACCATATTGCTGTAGGTGAATGATGCTCAGCGCGCAAATGCTCAGTAGCATCAATAGGCCACCTAACTGAGTGAAAATCAGAAACTTTAGCGCGGCATAATATCTCTTTTCGTGGCCCCAGATGCTAATAAGGAAGAACATCGGTATCAGCATTACCTCCCAAAAAACAAAAAATATCAGTAAATTTAAACTGATGAATACGCCAATAATGCCTGCGATGGTTAGCAGGAAATTGAGATAGTAGAGACCGGTTCTTTTACTAATCTCTTGCCATGACGCTAATAGCGCGATTAATGAGATAAATAACGTTAATGCCACTAATAAGAAGTTGAATCCATCCATGGCAAAATGCAGGGTGAGATTAAGGCGCTCGAGCCACGGAAATTGTTGGTGAATAAACCACGCTGAACCGCTGCTACGATTAAGCCAAATACTAAATAATGGTATGTGGCATAAAATGAGACAGGCTAATGTGATCCATCGAGGATAATGCTGGTTGATGCGGCCACTAAGCCATGCCGCTAATGCCCCAACGATAGGTAATAACAATAATATCAGTAAATTCATGCTGTGGTCCCACCTATAATCAACCACGCCAAACTGATAACAATAAACACGATGATGGTGGCATTATAGAGCCGCAACGAGCCTGTTTGGCTTTTACTACATAGTCGATGCAACATTATCATTGTCACTTCTATACCGCGGAATAAGCCATCGATGATGTCATGGCGATTAAGTTGGGTAATGATAAAATATGGTCGTACAAATAAGAGATGATAGAGCTGGTCAAACTGCCAACCGTTGAGTAGTAAGGTATGTAATGTCTTTTGAATTGGCGATGTTATGCTTCGGGTAAATACGCCTCGTTGCCAGCACCAATAAGCTAGGGCAATGGCTAAAAAAGGTGAAGCAATCGGTAGGTAATGAGTGATTAATGATAACGGCGGTGTTGATGCCGGAAATTGTCGCGTAATACTTTCAGGCAACATGCCACCGAAGATACTGAGCAGAATTAGAGATGCCATGACAATGGCCATTGTCTTGGGCAATGCTCGATCGGGTGCTTGTTGTATTGGGCCAAAAAACACCAGTAAGATTAATCTGGCGCTATAAAAAGCGGTAAGAAACCCGCCAAGCACGGCCCCATACCATAGCCAAGGATGCCCTTGGTCAATCACATGACTTAAGATTAACTCCTTGCTAAAGAACCCTGATAACAGAGGCAATGCTGACAGAGCAGCACAGCCAATGATAAATGCGGTGCTCACCCAGGGCATTTTCTTGGCTAGACCACCCATTTTATAGATGTTGTGTTGATGTGAAAGACAGTAAATTAAGGCACCAGCGGCTAAAAATAATAAGGCTTTAAAAAAGGCATGTGTCATCAAATGAAAACTAGCCGCCGCGTTAGCGCCAACGCCTAGCGCTAAAAACATATACCCAAGTTGGCTGATGGTGGAATAGGCTAATATCCGTTTTAGATCCGATTGCACCATGGCGGCACTAGCCCCTAATAACAGCGTGATAGTACCGACAATAGCAATAATATTAAGGACCTCTAAGGCACTTCCAAAGAGGGTGGCATTACGCGCGATAAGGTAAATTCCCGCCGTGACCATGGTCGCCGCATGAATTAAGGCGCTGACGGGGGTCGGCCCAGCCATCGCATCGGGTAACCAGTTTTGCAATGGAAATTGGGCCGATTTACCAGCGGCGCCAATAAATAACAGCAGACAGCTTACATTAACTAGCGAACTATTTGGCGGAAGGTCCAGTGCTTGTTGATTAATATGATTGATATCAAGGCTGCCAAATTGCCAGAATAATAGCAGTAAACCGATTAGCATCGCGGTGTCGCCAATACGGGTCATTATAAATGCTTTATTGGCGGCCATATTATTCGCGCGTTTGCTGTGCCAAAAACCGATTAAGAGATAGCTACAAAGGCCAACTCCTTCCCACCCTAAATAAAGCAATAACAAATTATCGGCTAACACTAATATTAACATTGCCGCGACAAATAAATTTAAGTAGCCAAAGTAGCGTTGATAGCCGGTATCTTGTGCCATAAAAGCCACGGAAAAAAGATGAATCAACCAGCCAACCCCGCAGATAATACTAATCATCATTAACGATAGGCCATCGAGATAGAAGGCAAAGTTGAGTGTAACACTATCGACTTCTAACCAAGTCCCCCACGACTCTTGTATTGGAGAAAAATCACTAGCTGTATTGAGCTGTATAATCAGTACTGCCAAGGCCGCAAGTCCGATACTCGATAGCGCAAGGCATGAAACGGCGAGTCTATTCAAGCGCGTAGCGAGTAATATAATCGCACTGGCCAATGGTAAGGCGGGAATAAGTAGTAGCAGCAGGGTCTCGCTCATTAGTTACCCTCGCATTTTAGATAGCAGATCGATGTCTAGGCTATGCCAACGTCGAAACATCGTGATCACGAGCGCTAAGCCAATGGCGACTTCCGCCCCCGCCATCGCTAAGATCATCAGGTAAATGACTTGACCATCGCTGCCAGGATGCAACGTTGAGCCCGCAACAAACAGCAAGGCAACGGCATTAAGCATAATCTCAATTGATATCAGGACAAAAATAAGATTACGTCGCACTACAACGCCGAAGACGCCAATGGCAAATAGGGCGAAACTAAAACTGATTAACCAACTTAATGGCAATGTCATATTTCTTCTCCTAATGCTGGTTTCGTCGGGGTGGCGATATGAATCGCGCCGATCAGTGCTGATAACAGCATTAACGCGGCTAAAATAACGAGCTGGTGATAAGGCCCAAATAACAAGATGCCAATTTCTTTAGTCGTGTCACTATGCACGGCAACCGGAATCGCTTGATGGTCACTCGTAAAGAGTAAGAAAATGACTTCAATAAATAGGGTCAATGAAAGTAACATCGGTAAGAATGCACTGCGCCAGCTAAATAATTGATGCTCTTGATCAATGCTGCGCTGTCCTTGGTGTAACATCATGGTGACAAAGATAAATAACACCATAATTGCTCCGGCATACACAATAATTTGCAGCGCGGCAGCAAAGGGGGCGCCGAGTAAATAAAAAATCAACGCTATCGCCAGCATCATCACAACCATAAACAGCAGTGCGTGCACCACATTACGGTGTGTCACGGTGATTAGAGCACAAACCAAAGCGATGATCGCACTAATTATAAAGATGGTGTCAATCATGGCAGCAGACTCTTAATGTTAATTGGCTTGGCTTCATGTTGTGCTTCCCCTTTGTCTTTACCGGCGATGGCTTTGCCACTGACTCGATAAAAATTGTAATCATGGTATTTTCCGGGGCCATCAATCAGCAGATGCTCTTTCTCATACACAAGATTTTGTCGTTGATATTCTGCCATTTCAACATCCGGAGTTAATTGAATCGCATGAGTTGGGCAGGCCTCTTCACAAAAACCGCACATAATACAACGGGAAAAATTAATCCGGAAAGTCTGAGCCATCCAGCGACCGTCGCTGTCTTCGGTCTTTTGCAGCGCAATACAATCGATAGGGCAAGCCACCGCGCATAGATTGCATGCCACACAACGCTCTTCGCCATCGGGATCGCGGGTTAACACGATACGACCACGATAGCGTGGGGCTAAATAAGGTTTTTGCTCTGGATATTGGCGCGTCGCACTCTTGGTAAAAGTATGCTTTAACACATCAAATAAGGTCTTAAATTGACTAAACATCACAGCTCCTATCCAGCGCTATAGAGTACCCAAGCGGCAGTTAACATGATATTGGCTAGGCTTAGCGGCAATAGAACTTGCCAGCCTAAACTCATTAATTGGTCGTAACGCGGCCTTGGTATAGCCGCTCTTAATAAGATGAAGAAACAGACAAAAAAACTGGTTTTAATTAAAAACCATAGCAATGGCGGCAGCCACGGACCTTGCCACCCACCAAAATAGAGCGTGGTGAGCATGGCTGAAATTAAAATCACCCCAAGGTATTCGGCAATAAAGAACATGCCAAATTTCATGCTCGAATATTCGGTGTGAAATCCGGCGACAATTTCAGTTTCGGCCTCGGGCAAATCAAAAGGCGCGCGATGACTCTCTGCAACACCAGCAATCAAAAAGAGCATAAATCCTAATGGTTGGGTCAGAATAAACCAGTATTCGCTCTGTGCTAAGACGATCTGCTGCAGACTAAAAGATCCTGATAATATCACTACTCCCATGACCGAAAGTCCCATAAATACTTCATAGCTGAGCATTTGAGCAGCGGCGCGCATTGCCCCTAATAACGCATATTTACTATTGGAAGAAAAGCCCGCTAACATCACGCTATAGACCGCTAATGCGCTAATCGCAAAGAAAAATAACAACGCGTGATCAAAATCGGCAATGATCAATGTTGGCGAGAAGGGAATAACCGCAAAGCCTAGCAACATCATGATCATGACGATCATCGGCGCGATAATAAACACCGGTTTATCGACAAATGGGGGATTCCAATCATCTTTGGTAAAGATTTTGATCATGTCACTAATCACTTGGGCTAAGCCAAACGGACCCACTCGGTTAGGGCCAAGCCGGTCTTGCCAGATGCCGAGTAAACGTCGCTCGAGCCAGGTTGACCATGCGCCGGCCAGGAGTAACAGCACCAGAATAATTAATGGGGTTAGCCAAACACTCATATTGATTGCTCCTGCGGTGGATGGAGCAAAATCGTTACCGATGTTAAGCCTGCACAGGTCTTGAAGTTTTGGCTATCGATAGCCATGATATTATCGGGATAGAGCGAGTTAACCTGACAAGGTAAAGTTAACTGATAGTCACCGCTGGTAATGGTGCACTGGTAGCCAGGTTGCCACGCAAGGGCATCGGCACTATGCTGATTAAACGTTATGCTACCACGCTCAATAAGTTGCTGTAACGATGGGCAGTAATGAGTTAGTTCATTGCTCGCAAAAAACGCTGGCTTGGCAATTAAATGATAGGCTGCCAACTGCGCCGTAGGGTAAGTCGTCGACGCACTAATCTGCGCTGCAAAAAGTGCCGGGCCAGGAAAGATGCCACAGCTTAATTGGCTATCACAACCTTGATTAACCTGCTTATTTATCGCCTGCCCTGAGTTCCATTTTGGTAGCCAAATATAAGCACCGCTGGTGGTCTTTATTTCAGTATTGTGCTGGCGAAATGGCGCAACGCCTTCCATAGTATATTGCAACGTTGATAAGGGATCTGTCGCTGGAGGATATTCTTTTACATCAATATTGGCATTAATTGCAGTACGCCCTGACGCTCTAAATGATTGACGGGCTAAGGTGAATTCGCACGTTTGTTGCACCTGACATTGACCAATTGTATTCAGTAACGGGAAGCGTTCGCCACACCAAGAGATTAGCGCTTGGTACTGTTGCAATTGATTTAGTGGTTGTTCCTCTGGGCACCATAACCAAGCGGCTTGGCAGTTATCCGAGCTGGCGATAGCTGATTGTGATAACTGAATTTTACCTTGGGAATTAAGCCAACTTCCTTGCTGCTCAATGGCGGTGGCGCTGGGTAAAATCAGGTCAGCCATTTGAGCAGTATTAGTCAGCAGGTGATCGATAACCACTACATGTTCGATTGTTTCAAATAGCTGCTGATAAATGTGCTGTGCCTGAAGCTCACCGAGCAACCAATCAAGATCGGCCTCAAGAATTAACAGTAATTGAGGCGGTGTTTCACTTAGCCGTTGAATAAAACTATCGAGTCCTTGATTGGGACTGCTCATCACAGCGAGTGCCTGAGAGTTCGCCGCGGGTAGCACGTAATGTATCAATGGCGCCTGTTGTTTAGCCTGTAGTAGCAAACAAATATCTTGGACTAATTGTTGGACCACCAAATCGCTGGCCCCGTTACCACTGATGATTAACGGTCGCTTGGCCTTTAATAAGGCCTGACCTATTTGCTCTGCCAGCGGTAGATAGTTACGATTACATTCGCTTAAATAGTCTTTTATATCACCAAGTAGTTGCTGTTGTTCTCCGGAGGTCATCGGTGTGTGAAAGCGAGCAATATCGGATAAGTCAGAGGGTTGTAGTGCAATAACGAATAACGGTGAAGTGGTATTTTGGCTGACATTGCGCACCGCCTGATCCAGCCACGGCGCTATGCCAATAGCGGCCGCTTGTGCCAATCCCAAATTACGCACCATCTGACGTAGGCATAGTCCGATGCGCGGCGCTGTATTCACAACATCCTCGCCGATGATTAACGCACAATCGGCGCTTTCTATCTCGCTTAGCGAGCAGGGTGAAAGGTGATGCTGTTGGTAAAACTGGATTTGGTGTTGCGCTAGGCTAAGTTGATGATCGGTGCAATCGGCATAAAAATGATGAGTGCTAGTTTGCTCTATAAGCCGGATCAAAGCGCCATTATTTTCGATACTACTGCGCGAGGACCCTAACGCCACGACATCATTAGCGTTAGCAATCCAACTTTTTAGATGGCACTGAGCCGTTGCGGTATCAATGACTTTTGCTTGTTTTATTTTATGATCACGGATGATCGCGCTGGTGGTACGCTGGTCGCTATTGGCATATTGGTAGGAGAATCTCCCTTTGTCACACAAGAAATGACCGTTAATTTGTTGATGATAGCGATTGGTAATTCGTCGTATTCTCTTGTTGTAAGCTCCGGTATAAGTGTTGCAACCAACGCTGCAATGTTGACAAATGGTCGGGCTCGATTGTAAGTCCCATTTACGACTATAGTGTTCACTAAAGGTTTTATCGGTAAATACCCCAGTTGGGCAAACTTCCGTTAGATTACCACTAAAATGGCTCTCTAAGGTACCGTCAGTGGCACGACCAAAATAGATTTGGTTTTTAGATCCAAAGACATTGAGATCGTCGTCGTTACAGTAATCGCGATAGAAGCGCACACAACGATAGCAACCGATGCAGCGATTCATTTCATGGTTAATTAAAGGGCCCAAGTTTTGATTGTGATGAGTGCGCTTATCGCCATCGAAGCGACGCGTTATATGTTCTGACATCAGCGTCATATCTTGTAAGTGACAATCGCCGCCTTCCTCGCACACAGGGCAATCGTGTGGGTGATTGGTCATGAGCGCCTCAATATTGGTCGCGCGAAAATCCTTGGCTTTTTGGTCATCGACCGAAATGATCATATTGTCGCTGACAGGCGTCATGCAGGCCATGGTTAAACGACCGCGTTGGTCCTCTTTATCTTGAAACATTAGCACTGCACATTGGCGACAAGAACCAACACTGCCTAATGAAGGATGCCAACAGAAATAGCTTAAATCGATGTCTAAATCCAAGCAGGTTTGCAACAGGTTCTTAGTGCTATCGACGGAAAAATCTTGGCCATCAATAGTGATGTTGACACGCTTAGTCATGACTATGCTCCTGCTGATAGGGGCAACTTTTATGCGCGATATGTTGCTCAAAATCTTTGCGGAAAAATTTGAGGGCACTCTGTAGTGGCTCGACAGCCCCTGGCGCTAGTGCACAAAAGGTATTGCCAGGTGCTGCAAACTGCGTGATATCGATCAGTTGATCAATATCGGTTGATTGGCCATCACCGCGCTCTATTTTTTCGAGTAGTGATACCGCCCAAGGGAGACCATCACGACATGGGGTGCACCAGCCACAGGATTCTTGCGAGAAAAATTTGACGAGATTGAGCACCAGCTTAATCGGACAATATTGATCATCGAGTACCGTGATTGTGCCTGTCCCCAGTCGACTGCGTACCTTGCCTATTTCGTCATAATCCATTGGTGTATCGAGATGCTCTGGTAACAAGAAATCGGTCGAACCGCCGCCAGGTAAAAAACCTTTTAGTTGATAACCGTCACACATCCCTTGAGCGTAATCATTAATAATTTCGCGTACAGGCGTGCCCATAGGGAGCTCCCATAAACCGGGATTCTTCACCCGACCGCTGACCCCAAATAACTTGGTGCCAAAGTCTTTATGACGCCCCAACGATTGATACCATGACACGCCAAACAACAATATATGCGGTAAATTACAATAGGTTTCGACATTGTTAACGATGGTCGGTTTACCCCATAAGCCAGAGACTTGAGGAAAGGGGGGCTTGGCTCGCGGCGTCGCTCGTTTACCTTCTAATGAATTGATTAACGCTGTTTCCTCACCACAAATATAACGCCCGGCGCTAGTGTGTAAATGAATCTCAAAATTGAAGCCACTGCCTAAGATGTTTTGGCCAATCAGCTGCGCGGAACGGCATTCCTCCAGCGCGATATTGAGCCGTTCGATAGCGAGATAATAATCACCGCGAATAAATATGTAACCAATATCGGCATTCACTGCTTTGGCAGCAATAAGTAGCCCTTCGATAATTTGGTGAGGGGTTTTCTCAAGTAAATAACGGTCTTTAAATGCCCCCGGCTCCATTTCATCGGCATTAACCACCAGATATTTCGGCGTCGGAGTATCATCGCCTTGTGGCATAAAACTCCATTTTAAACCAGTGGGAAAGCCCGCGCCGCCACGACCACGTAAGCCTGAATCTTTGACTTGGCCCAAAACTTCGGACGCAGTCATGGTTAAGGCTTGCTGAAAGCCTTGGTAGCCGCCATGACGTTGATAATTCTCGAGCACATAGCAATCTTTCGTGCCGTCGACAAAGCGGGTCATTGGCTTATTCGGTGGAGTGAGATCTGGATTATGCATCATTAGCCTGCCTTGCCGTGAGCTGGGCGAGAATGTTCGATACTTGCGCTATAGTGATCCGTTCAAACAATATCTTATCGGCAATCATCACCGGTGCCTTATCGCAAGCACCTAAACAGGGTAACGGCACCAGCGTAAAATTCTCGTCACTTTGGCCCGGTTGGATCCCTAAACACTGACTTATCTGGTGCTCAATATCTTCACCAGCCATCAAATGACAGGCCATGCCATTACAGGGGTGCAACACCACGTTGGCCACCGGAAGACGGAAGATGAGATTGTAAAAGGTCGCGACACTGTCAAGATCTGCCTCGCTAACACCAATAAACTCGGCGATTGCCTGTAGCGTTTGGTCACTGATCCAGCCTCGAGTTTGCTGCACGCTCATCAATGCATCGATAGTGATGGCACTGGGCTTAACACAATGATTCAATAATACCGTCAGGCGCTGCTGTTCAAGCGCCGTGAGTGGACTTGGCTGATTAACCACTATGGTCAAATCAGTCGGTGCATGATCGGTATTATGGTTACTCATATGTCACCTTTGTTATTATTTTATGCTAACTACTTCTCACTAAACCCAGGCCTACATGGACGTATTCACGGCGTGCTAGCGTCTTTGAGGGGCTAGCCTGCCCAAGCCGATATCTAATACGGTCCCTTCCCAACACATATCATCCTGCCCATCTCACCACTTACTCAAGGTTAGTCGCTTAAAGTAAGCAAGCTGTTGTTGGCAGGGATGCCAACGTCACGCCTACATGGACGTATTCACGGCGTGCTAGCGTCTTTGAGGGGCTAGCCTGCCCAAGCCGATATCTAATACCGTCGCTTCCCAACACATATCATCCTGCCCATCTCACCACTTACTCAAGGTTAGTCGCTTAAAGTAAGCAAGCTGTTGTTGGCAGGGATGCCAACGTCAAGCCTACATGGACGTATTCACGGCGTGCTAGCGTCTTTGAGGGGCTAGCCTGCCCAAGCCGATATCTAATACCGTCCCGCCGTTACTTACCTATCAACATCTGCCATCACAAAATCGATACTAGCGATAATCGCGATTAAATCTGCCACCATTACGCCGCGAGCCAGTTGCGGGATCATCTGTAAGTGGGCAAAGGAAGGCGTGCGAATACGAGTGCGATAGCTGGTACTCGCGCCATCACTAATTAGCGTATAGCTATTAATACCCTTGGTAGCCTCGACAGCGAATGTTGTTTCACCAACGGGCATAACGCCACCCCAACTGACATTCAAGAAATGTTGAATAAGCGTTTCTATGTCCTGCTTACTATTGAGTTTGTTCGGTGGTGTAGTAAGAGGGTGCTCACATTTGTAATCACCTTGCGGCATAAAGTCGATACATTGCTGGATTATTTTAAGGCTTTGGCGCATCTCTTCGACACGCACTGCACAGCGGTCATAACAGTCACCGTTATTACTGCTAATGACCGAAAAATCATAATTTTCGTAGCCGCTATACGGCTTGCTCTTACGTAAGTCGAAGTCACTGCCTGTTGCGCGCAAGCCTGGACCGGTGACTCCCCAAGCAATGGCTTGGGCGGTATCATAAGTACCAATGCCTACCGAGCGCGCTTTAATTATTGAATTGTCCATTACCATCGACTGATAATGGTCGAGTCTTGCTGGGAAGTAATCGACAAACTCCTGCATCATCTTGTCCCATCCACGCGGTAAATCTTGAGCCAATCCGCCGATACGAAACCAGCTTGGATGCATGCGCGCACCAGTGATAGCTTCGATAATCGCAAACAGTTTTTCACGATCAATAAACAGATAGAAGATCGGCGATAGCTGACCGACATCTTGGGCGAAGGTGCCAAAAAATAGCATATGACTGAGGATCCGAAAGCATTCACATAGCATCACCCGTATACACTTCACTCGCTCTGACACTTCAATACCAGCCAACTGCTCTAGGGCCATTACATAGGGGAGGTTGTTCATCACGCCGCCAAGGTAATCGATGCGGTCTGTGTAAGGAATAAAACTGTGCCACGATTGGCGCTCGGCTATTTTCTCTGCGCCGCGATGGTGGTAGCCAATATCAGGGACAGCATCGACAATATGTTCGCCGTCGAGCTGCAAGGCAATTCTAAAGACACCATGAACACTAGGGTGGTTTGGACCAAGATTAAGAAACATATAATCATGATCGTCAGTTTGTTGCTTCATGCCCCAGCTCGCTGGACTAAATTTTAGATCTTGTTGCAGCTTCTGTTGTTGAGCCTCGGTTGGACAGTAAGGATCTTTTTCGGTCGCACGGCAGGGGAATTCTTTGCGCAGTGGATGACCTTGATAATCAGGGGGTAACAAGATTCGAGTTAAGTGAGGGTGTTGCTCGAAATGAATGCCAAACAGATCCCACACTTCCCGTTCGTACCAGTTGGCATTAGGCCATTGGGCACAAATACTCGGGAGACTACAGTTGCTCGCGGCTACGGCAACTTTAAAGCGGATATCGCAGATCAACGACAAAGAAGATAATTGATAGACTACCGTGAAATCACTAAGTGGCAATTGTTCGGCGTTATTGCGTAGTCGCTCGTCGACGCCATATAAATCAAACAACAAGTCGAATGAATTAGCTCGAGCGATATCTAAGGCTATCGCTAAGGAAGACGGGTTTAGCCACAGAGTCAGAATATCATCGCAAGTTTCTTGTTGAGTTAATTGCGCTTCGCCTAATGCTTGCTGGAGGCAAAGGTATAGTGATTCTTGAGGCTGATTCGCTTGTTGTGACATCGCACTACACCTGATCGGGCGGATCTAGTTTGGTCGCCCGATTACGTGCTTGTTGCTTGATATCACGCATATTGGGCGGGGTAAAATTCGCGATTTCTTGGTCGGTAACAACACGGTTGAGAGGGCGAGCTTGCTGTGGGTATCCTTCTTTTATTGCTTGCTGTAATAAGTTCAGGCCATAAATTAATGCCTCTGGGCGAGGCGGGCAGCCGGGCACATAAACATCGACGGGTAAGAATCGGTCGGCGCCTTGCACCACGCTATAGACATCGTACATCCCGCCGGAGTTAGCACATGACCCCATGCTAATAATCCATTTGGGTTCAAGCATTTGATCATAAAGGTGTTGGATCACTGGTGCCATCTTTAAAAATACAGTCCCAGAAATCACCATTAGGTCGGCTTCACGCGGGGTGGCTCTAATGACTTCAGAGCCAAAACGCGCAATATCATGCACGCTGGTAAAGGAGGTTGCCATTTCAACGTAACAACAAGAGAGTCCGAAGTTATATGGCCAAATAGAATTGCTGCGGCCCCAGTTAACCAAGTCGGTTAACTTTGCCATCAGAATATTATCTTGGAATTCTTTTGCAACCTCAGTGTCATCAGAAATCGATACCGTAGGTATTTCATCTGGTTTTGTTAGTTTCCAGCGCATTGTCACCCCTCATTCCCCAAGTAAAGGCTCGTTGTTTTGTTTCGTAAACTAGGCCCGCTAGTAGCACCAAAATAAAAAAACTGGTACTAAAAAAACCTATCCATCCGGCTTCTAATACGACCAGTGACCATAGATAGATAAATACCGCTTCGATATCAAAAATAACAAATGAAATGGCCACCACAAAATAGTCGATCCGCCAACGAAGGGCTGTATCACCTTGTGGCACGATGCCTGATTCAAATGGCAGTAGATTTTTACGTTTAATTGATTTTGGGTTGAGCAGGGTTGAGATCACTAACATAGTGATCGTCAAAACTAAAACGGCAACAAAATATACTAGAAAACCGGTTGATATCATCATTTACCTGCTCAATAAACTAGGGCGTAAATGCCCATCCCGTTACGAAAACAATTAAACTTTCACCGAATAAATATTATTACTGCTGGAGCCATGTGCTTAGACTAGACGCGCATGGCCTTGTTCATAGTTGGATTTTAGGTGAACGTCGATGGCATTAAGCACATCATGTCGGGAGATAATGCCTAGCATTAGATTGTTTTTATCAACCACAGGATAAACCTTAGGTTTATTTTGTGTCATGGTTTTAGCGACTTCTAGAATTGAATCGTCAGGACCGACAGTTAACACGTCTGCACGCATTTTGTCAGCGACAATAACATGAGACTCGCCCATATAAGTGGCTTGAAGCATACTAGCAAGGCAGTCTTGCTCAGATAAAAAGCCAATAACTTGTTTGTTATCGTCTAATACAGGGCCACCAATTTGCGGCTTTTCAAGAAATAATTCAACCGCCGTTTCAATGGTCATGTTGGCACGGAAAGTAGCGGGATGGCGGACCATATAATCGGAAACTTTAAGTGATTTCATAACTTAAACATCCTTTGTTTGATTGAGTTACTTTTTAGCTTAGTCCCTTTTTAACAAAAATGCTCGAGTTATTTTGTTTTAAAAATAAACAACAATGGCTATTTCTGCTGTTGTCAGGATAAAAAAGGGCCATTGAATAACATTCAATGGCCCTTTTCATCGGTGTGACAGCTTATAGTGCTTCGATAGTTGCCTGTTGCTCTTTCAATTTAGCGACAGTTGCTTCCATTTCTGCGAGCTTTTCACGCTCTTTAGCAATAACATCTTCAGGTGCTTTGCTTACAAAGCGCTCGTTAGATAGCTTGCCTGCAGTGCGGCTCAAGTCTTTACCAATCTTCTCTAATGCTTTGTTAATACGCGTTAATTCAGCATCTTTGTCGATTAAGCCAGCCATTGGGATCAAAATCTCCATTTGTCCAACGAGGGCCGTTGCACAAGCTGGTGCTTGCTCATCGGCACTTAGCGCGTTGAAGCTTTCGATTTTAGCCAGTGCTTGTAAGAACGCTTGGTTATCATCGAGACGACGTTGATCGACATCTGATACGTTTTTAAGTAACACATTGAGTGGTTTATTTGGGCTAATGTCCATTTCGCCACGAATGTTACGAATACCAACGATAAACTCTTTTACCCACTCAAGATCATTAAGGGCTGTTTCATCCATTAATGCTGCATCAGCTTTAGGGAAAGGCTGACTCATGATGGTGTCACCGGTGATACCTGCTAACGGTGCAACACGCTGCCAAATCTCTTCAGTGATGTATGGCATTAATGGGTGTAGCAAGCGCAAGGTTGTCTCAAGGACCAAGGCGAGTGTTTTACGCGTCCCTTTTTGCTGTGTTTCAGTGCCTTTGAATAATACTGGTTTAGTCAATTCTAAATACCAGCCACAGAATTGATTCCAGGTGAATTCATAGATGCATTGCGCCGCTAAGTCGAAGCGGTAGGTATCAAGGTGAGCACGATATTGCGTAGTCACTTCTTGCAGTTTTGCTTGGATCCAGCGGTCAGCAAGACTGAACTCGTGATCGTCACCGGTCATGAATTCTTGATCTTCGGTGTGCATTAATACATAACGGCTACCATTCCATAGCTTGTTACAGAAGTTACGATAACCTTCAACACGTCCTAAGTCGAAACTGATTTCGCGGTTGGCAGAAGCAAGTGACGCAAAGGTAAAGCGCAATGCATCAGTACCGTATGAATCTATCCCTTCAGGGAATTGATTACGGGTGGCCTTCTCAATTTTCTTGGCCATTTGTGGCTGCATCATGCCTTTAGTACGCTTAGATACTAAATCTTCGATGGTGATACCGTCGAGCAAATCAATAGGGTCTAATACGTTCCCTTTTGATTTCGACATTTTGTTGCCGTTTTCATCACAAATGAGGCCAGTGATGTAGATTTCTTTAAACGGAACTTTACCGGTGAACTTCTTGGTCATCATGATCATACGGGCAACCCAGAAGAAAATGATGTCAAAACCTGTCACTAGAACCGAGCTTGGTACGAACGTCTCTAAATCTTCTGTTTTCTCAGGCCAGCCCATGGTCGCAAACGGCCATAGTGCAGATGAGAACCACGTATCGAGTACATCTTCGTCTTGACGAAGTTTAACGTCGTCACCAAGATTGTTTTTAGCACGAACGTCCGCTTCATCACGACCAACGTAGAACTTGTCGTGCTCGTCATACCAAGCTGGAATACGATGTCCCCACCACAATTGGCGAGAAATACACCAATCTTGAATGTTATCCATCCAGTTGTAATATGTCTTGTCCCAGTTTTCAGGGACAAATTTGATCTCGCCGCTGCGTACTGCTTCAATGGCTGGTTCGGCTAACGGCGCCGCTTTTACATACCATTGATCGGTAAGTAATGGCTCGATAACCGCGTTTGAGCGATCGCCGCGTGGTACCATTAATTTATGAGGTTTAATCTCAACTAACAGGCCTAACTCTTCTAAGTCACTCACGATTTTTTTACGTGCGTCAAAACGATCCATGCCACGGTATTGCTCAGGGCAATCGATGTTCATGGTCGCTTCTTTGGTCAGAATATTGATCAGTGGTAAGTTGTGGCGTTTACCCATCTCATAATCGTTAAAATCATGTGCTGGGGTGATTTTGACACAACCGGTACCAAAATCTTGCTCAACGTAGTCATCACCAATAATCGGAATAAGACGACCGGTAAGTGGTAACTTAATTTCTTTACCAATGAGGTGAGCGTAACGCTCATCTTCAGGGTGAACCGCAACAGCGCTATCACCAAGCATCGTTTCTGGACGAGTCGTCGCGACTACAAGAGCGCCACTGCCATCGGCTAGTGGGTAGCTCATGTGCCACATATGACCTTGCTCTTCGGTATTAACAACTTCGAGGTCAGAAACGGCGGTGTGTAGCTCTGGATCCCAGTTAACAAGACGTTTACCGCGATAGATTAGCCCTTCTTCGTGTAATGAAATAAACACTTCTTGAACGGCGTTTGAGAGGTCGTCATCCATGGTGAATGCTTCACGTGACCAATCTGGAGATGTGCCTAAACGGCGCATCTGGTTGGTTATAGTGCCACCAGACTCTTCTTTCCATTCCCAGATTTTTTTAACGAAATCTTCACGGCCTAAATCATGGCGCGTTTTACCTTGGGCATTAAGTTGACGCTCAACCACCATTTGGGTGGCGATACCGGCGTGATCGGTACCTGGTTGCCATAAGGTGTTATCGCCATCCATACGATGGTAGCGAGTTAACGCATCCATAATGGTATGTTGAAAAGCGTGTCCCATGTGCAGGCTACCGGTAACATTCGGTGGCGGCAATAAAATACAGTAGCTAGGGGCGTTGGTGTCGCCACTAGGCTTAAATTGGTCGCTACCTTCCCATTTTTTATAAATGGTCTGTTCGATAGATTGTGGGTTGTAAGTTTTTTCCATGATCAAAATTCTACGTTAGGCGTTTGAGTTAAAGTGATGAAGCATTAGTCTTTATGCAATACAGGAGCGAAGTTTAACACACGGCATTGGTGAAAACGTTCGCGAGCCTGTTGCTTTTGCTCTTCGTCGCTTGGAATAAAGTCGATAATTTGGCTAAAGTTTACCGCAAATTGAGGCAGGGGATGACAAAGATTAATCAAAACGTGACGACGCCCTTGTGGCGGCTGATGTCCTATTTCGATTGGCGCACCATAGTGCGGTCCTTCACCCTGTAAATTATGCGGGATAAACTTATCGCTTGGTAGCTGCCACATCAATTCGTCGATTTTCTCTGCGGTTGCGACATCGTTGGTCGCAATAAATACTCGCTGACCTTGCTCATAGCAAAGTCCTGCAAGTTCACAGGTTTTTTCGACAACGCTAGTGGCGTTCTCACCATCGCTGGTTAAATGATAAAATGTTGCTTGAGCCATATCGTTAAAACTTTAAAAGGCAGCGCTGCGTTAGAAACGCAACACAACCGGGGTTGAGACAAGCATTGCTTATTCAGCAGATGCCGCATCGGCGCGGTTCAATAAAAACTGCGTTAAAATTGGTACAGGACGACCGGTTGAGCCTTTGTTTGCGCCACTATTCCATGCCGTACCCGCAACATCTAAATGTGCCCATTGGTACTTCTTGGTAAAGCGAGACAAGAAACAAGCGGCGGTAATGGTACCTGCTGCACGGCCACCTAAGTTGGTGAAATCGGCAAATGGGCTGCTTAATTGATCTTGGTACTCATCCCATAATGGCAGACGCCATGCACGATCACTCGATTGCTCGCCAGCGTTCAATAGCTCATGTGCTAGAGGATTATGATTGCTCAATAAACCACAGGCATGTTTGCCTAATGCGACAATAACAGCACCGGTTAAGGTGGCCGTGTCGATCACTAATTCTGGGTCGAAACGCTCAACGTAAGTTAATACGTCACAAAGCACTAAACGGCCTTCGGCATCGGTATTGAGTACTTCAACCGTTTGGCCTGACATTGTGGTTAGAATATCGCCCGGGCGGTACGCATTCGACGACGGCATGTTTTCACAACCTGCTAAAATACCGACTACATTGATTGGAAGGTCTAAATCAACCAACGCCTTCATCGTACCAAGTACACCTGCAGCGCCACCCATGTCGTATTTCATTTCATCCATGCCATCGCCGGGTTTTAATGAAATACCGCCTGAGTCAAAGGTTAATCCTTTGCCGATTAACACGATAGGCTTGGTATTAGGATCTGCCGCGCCTTTATAATTAATGATGGTCATTTGGGATTCGTTATCACTGCCACGGCCAACAGCTAAGTATGATTCCATACCAAGCTCTGCCATCTGCTCCTCGCCAATCACTTCAACACTAACTTTATCGCATGATTCGCCAAGCTGACGCGACTGTCGTGATAAATACGCAGGGTTACAGATATTTGGTGGCATATTGGCAACATCTTTACAAAGACTCATGCCGTTTGATACAGCGATCCCATGATTAATCGCACGCTCACCAACAGGTAGCTCACGACGTGTCGGGACATTAAAGACTAATTTACGCAACGGGCGACGTGTTCCGTCCTTTTTACTTTTGAGTGCATCGAAAGAGTACAGACCATTGTTGGTTGCTTCGACGGCTTGGCGAACTTTCCAATAGGTATCCCGGCCCTTAACGTGCAATTCAGTTAAGAAGCAGACTGCTTCCATCGACCCCGTTTCATTTAGCGTGCTAATACTCTTATTAATAATTTGCTTGTACTGGCGCTCGTCTAACTCACGCTCTTTACCACAACCGACTAATAAAATACGCTCGCTAAGCACGTTATCTACATGATGTAAAAGCAGCGTCTGGCCCACTTTACCTTCAAGATCGCCACGGCGAAGGAGGTTACTGATGTAGCCATCACTTATTTTATCTAGCTGTTCGGCGATAGGTGATAAGCGACGAGGCTCAAAGACGCCAACGACGATACACGCGCTGCGTTGTTTTTCTGGGCTACCACTTTTTACATTAAACTCCATGAGCTCTCCTAGTTCTTAAAGACAAAGGCTGATAATTGTTAGATAATAGTCTATCGACAGAATCCTTTGGGCTTTTTGTCTTTTGGGTTTGCGTTAAACCAATCTTGATTTGTGTAGTATGCTAACATCCTATCATAGGGTGACGAAACTAGCTAAAACGAGTAGTTTACCGCAAAAAGAACCCGTTTCCAGTAAAATTATACGTTTAGTCGTGGAAAATTCATTTGATTATTTTTAGTTATTTAATAAGAGAAGCATTAAAGTCACAGCTTGCTGTGCTATTTGTCTTAATGGCCATTTTCCTGAGCCAAAAATTCGTTAAAATCCTTTCAGGTGCCGTTGATGGTGAGCTTCCAGGGGCATTAGTTGCCACATTATTAGCGCTTAACCTGCCGAAACTTGCTGGCTTGATTTTACCATTGAGTCTATTTCTCGGTATCTTGATGGCGCATTCACGAATGTATGCGGACAGTGAAATGACCGTGATGCACGCAACGGGCATAAGTGAATGGTATGTCACGCGTGTAACGCTGATTTTGGCGTTTATTATGATGATTATATCAGCACTGAACAGCGTTTGGCTTGGCCCATGGGCGCAAGAAAAAGAATACCAAGTATTGGAGGCTGCTCAGGCGGAAGCGGGCATTTCAACATTGTCAGCGGGACGCTTTCAATACTCTTCCAATAAGAAAGCTGTTATCTATGTCGAAGCGATTAAAGACGGCAAACTTAATAATGTGTTTGTGGCACAAATGCCAAGTGAAGATGAGATAATACAAGACTCTAGTGTTGTGGTCGCAGACCAAGGTGCTGTCATTGAGGAGTTGAGTGGCTCGCAGCAACTTAAGTTAACAGGCGGTAAACGCTATCAGGGGCAAGCAGGGGTACCACAATCCTCGGTGATTGAATTTGCAACCTACCAAATGCAAATTAAAGAGCAAGAAGTAGAACAGCGCCGCCGTAAATTAAGTGCGATACCATTGATGACATTAATCGAACAAGGTGATGTTGATTCGATGGCTGAAGTCCATTGGCGTATCGCTATTCCATTGACCATTCCGTTATTAACGCTTATTGCCGTACCGTTAGCGCGGGTTAATCCGCGCCAAGGTAAGTTTGCCAAGTTATTTCCAGCGATTATGTTGTTCCTTGGCTACTATGTCATGCTGATGGCGGGTCGTAGTGCGCTAGAGGATGAAGTTATCCCAATGAGTGTCGGTTTATGGTGGATCCATATCAGTGCCTTCATACTAGGTCTAGCATTGTTAATGAAAGAGCGAGAGCTTGGCGTGATGTTTAGAGCGCGTTTTGGTAAAAGAAAAGGCATAAGCGCATGATAAAAATTCTAGATTGGTACATCGCAAAAATTATTGCCTCGACCACGTCATTTTGTTTACTCATTTTAGTCGGTCTAAGCTCAATGCTTAAATTCGTTGAGCAGCTCAAATCGGTAGGGCAAGGTACTTACTCGATGTTCGATGCTGCCACTTACGTTTTGTTGATGGTACCAAGAGATATTGAAACGTTCTTCCCGATGGCGGCGTTATTAGGTGCGTTGATCGGACTGGGAATGATGGCAAGCAATAGCGAGTTAGTAGTGATGCAGGCGGCTGGTATATCTCGATTGCAAGTTATCTTATCGGTCATGAAAACAGCAATTCCGTTAATGATATTAGTGATGATCCTCGGGGAATGGGGCGCACCATGGTCAGAGCGAGAAGCGCGTAATCTACGTACTCAAGAAATCTCCGGCGGAAGCCTGATCAAGAGTAAACAAGGATTATGGGCCAAAGATGGTGAACGCTTTGTCCATGTTAGTAAAGTTATTGAAACCGGTTTACTTAACGGCGTCACTATCTATGACTTTAAAGACAAGAGCTTGAACAAAGTAACGAAGGCCAAAGTAGCCCGTTTTTCTTCAGAGCATTGGGTGCTTGAAACCGTAAATCAAACGCAATATACGGAGTTGAAAACAATGGTTACCAATACCGCTACGCTAGATTGGGTGTCGACGCTGACGCCTGACAAATTAGGCGTTGTAACTGTAAAACCAGGCTCGTTATCCATTCAAGGGCTGACGGATTATTTAGCGTACTTAAAGGCAAACAAACAAGAAACAGGGCGCTACGATCTCGCCTTATGGCGTAAAGTGATGCAGCCATTAACCGTTGCGGTGATGATGTTGCTAGCGTTATCGTTTGTATTTGGTCCGTTGCGTAGCGTTAGCATGGGGGCGCGTTTAGTGATGGGAGTTATTACTGGTTTTGCTTTTCATTTGTCCAATGCAGCGTTTGGACCGATTAGTTTGGTCTATCAGATACCGCCAGTCTTTGGGGCGATATTACCTAGTGTCTTGTTTTTAGCCATTGCGGTATATTTCTTAAATAAACGCGCTTGACCTAATTTGTGGCAGCGTCGACTGCCACTATTTCAACACCATGAATGGGATCTAGAGCTGATCCCAGTTCTTAATCTTATTTGCCTCTAGGCTGAGTACGACCACTTCACTGCCTGATATACGGTCTTGTAAGCTCATCATTTCGCTCTTCTTCGACCATAGCCAGATATTACCAAGCCCTAAAAATCCGGTACACAATCGCAGTATCGCTTGGAAGGTCGTTATGGACTGACCATCCATCCGCTGAACTTTTAAGCGCCATGCGCGCATACCAAGTGTCTGACCGCCATGAGTCCAAAACCAAATGAAAAATAAGCAAACAACCGCAATGAGATAGCCTGAATAGACATTGCTAGTTATTAAGCACTGTTGGATATCCGCACCGTCATCACAAACACTAGGGTTTAAGTTAGCTAATACGGCAATCACAATAAAGCCGATAAAGTGGGCGACGGCATAAACAGCCATACCTACTAAATAATCATATAAGAGTGCGCCCAGGCGTCGTTTAAAGCCAGCGCGAGGGAAATCTGCATGGTTTTCTTGAGTCATTTATATGCTTGCCTTGAATTTTTTTTAGATTTTAGCAAAGAGTAACTAGTTTGTATCGATTAAACTCGTATAATGTAAACAAGAATGCACGATTTAATCTTTAATGTAATCAATATTGTAGATTATTCGTGCAATGTTGTTTGAAATTTGTTAATTTCCTCTTAGCCGTCGAACAACCGACCGTCTTTAAATGGAATCAATTAAGAGTGACGCTGTATGAATACTTGGCTTTTTAATAATAATGACCAAACTTTTGGTCCCCTATGTGGCAGTGAAGCACACGATTTTGTCGTGGCGCATCCTTTAGCTTATGCATGGAAACCTTCTTTCACCCATTGGATGCCTGTGTCATCTATAAGTGATTTTTCAAATATTATACCCGCACCAACGCCTCCGGTTACGATTCCGCCGGAACTCGTCGCTGCGTTTTATGAAAAAGATAAAGCGGTTGTTGATCAACTGAGTTTGCTTGATAAGCGTTTGCGCTTAACAAATCAATCAATTCTTGAGTTTGACAAAGAAATTGGTCATTACAAGAAGTTGACTCAAAGCTGTAATATGGAAATGCAGCAGATGCTCGATAATATCGAGTCACAATATGCAAGATTAAAGCAAAACTTGGAAAGCATGTCTTCTGATGCACTTACAGGAAAGGCTGAGCATGCAGAGCTTAGCGCTGAGTTTAACCAAGATCCAGATTTAACTGAGCCAGGCACTATAGCACCAGCCCCGAAAAGAGCTAGAGCGAAGAGCGCTAAAACTCCATCGGTTGCAAGTGCTGTAAGTATGCAGAAGCAAAGCGCTGCGTCGCATAAAGAAATGACTACAGCTGAGCTTAAAACTACTGAGCACAAGCCTGTTACTGGCGAAATCTCTGGTTCAAACCTCGCTGTCGACACCATGCCTGAAATAGCGATGGAAGAAGCGGTTAGCCCTAAAGTTCCACCGTTATCAGTGGTTGAGAAAAACGTAGAGCATACTGCTACTGCTAATCAATTCTCATCACCAAAGCAAACATCGTTTAAGAAAGTAGAATATTCTGAAGACATCTCAGATGAAGATATTTCGTTATCATCGAAGATGAGACGTGTTCAAATGGGTGACGTTAGCGCAATCTCTTTTGACAAAGAACCTGTGAACAAAGATTACAGTGGTGATTTTGACCATATTCTCGAAGGTGAATACGCCGATGATGGAGTTATTGGTTCACGCATTAACAAGACCGCAACAGAAGAAGTTAAGGTTGATGTCGTGAAAGAAGAAGAGTCTGCAGCTGTAGTAGAATCTGATGCTGTAGAAGAAGATGATGGCAAGAAAAAACGTCGTCGTCGTCGTCGTTAAATTCGGCCGTATTGTTTGATTTATCAGCAGTCAAATGTCATTAATCGATATTTGACTGCAATATGCTAAATGAGGCTTGCTTAGCGTTAAAGGCTAGGTATAATGCGACCACTTATCTAGTTTTCAATTAGATGGCTACATGAAATGCCGGTGTGATGGAATTGGTAGACATGACGGATTCAAAATCCGTTGCTTTCGAGCGTGGCGGTTCAAGTCCGCCTACCGGTACCATTCATGTATAAAATCAACCAACGAAAGTTGGTTTTTTTATGCCTGAAATTCCTATCCTTACCACAACATTAGACATTCCTTTACATCAGCAGTTCATCGAGTACAACAATTTGTAGGCCATGGATCAAGTAAGTCTGGTATTACTGATAATTATACTCAGTTCACTGGTACGATTATTTAAAGCCCTGTTCTTCACAGAGAGAGCGTTTTTTATGCTATTACCTTTTCCATCTATATGATAAAGTTTATAGTATTAATTAGTTACGGGTAAACTTAGGTGAATATTATGGGGAAAGGGAATTCTATTGTATTAGATAATGGTAAGGAATTTACTACTCAGAAAGCGGCGACAGAGTACTTCAAAGATATTCTCAATTCAGCTGTATCAGAGGTAACGATTCATATTGATCATCCTTCTTTTTCGGATTTAATATCCCTTTATAAAAGACATCCTGAGTTTGAATTAAAATCTACCTGTGAATCAAATATTGTAGGTTTTTTGGTGAAAAACAGCGGGCAATTTAATACTCGATGTTTTCACGCTATAAGAGTATAGAAGACTGGAGCTACCCTACAGCAATTAAAAATAAAGCAAAAACTTTATTTGAATGCTTTGTGGATGCTGCTCGTTATAGTCTCGAAAATAAACATCCAAGGTTTAGAGATAAAAGTTTCACAGCTAAATGCCGAAAGTTTATTGGTACATATGATGAAGACAATTTATTACTTACTAGCTGGGTGAGTAAGGTCGATACTTTACAGTACCGTTCTACGTTAAACGAACCTTACAAAACTCAATTTATAAATTGGTATGAAGAGAAATATATCGCCGCGTAATAAATTATTATTGTCATTTTAGGGATGTTAATGAGTAATCTTCAAATGTAGTAGCTCAGACTTGATCTGACAGTTACCCGTTTTAATAACGGTGTCTGTCAGGTTAGATTTGAGCTAAATTCTTTTCAACCCAAATCGATTTACCATCAAGTAAAGTTGCAAGTGGGGTTCTCCCACAGCATTTTTTACCTTGATGAGTTCGATCATTATTA
>Ga0209292_1001703_pt1 | contig 26577 bp, 22 predicted proteins | sample GOMGulsemesocosm_2_FD_184634 | JGI IMG/M metagenome (GOLD analysis project Ga0209292, IMG submission 184634) | Methane-oxidizing microbial communities from mesocosms in the Gulf of Mexico - GOM9C Gulf of Mexico (SPAdes) (version 2) | ecosystem: Environmental > Aquatic > Marine > Cold seeps... | reverse complement strand
TTTACCATTTGTGGTAATAGTGGCTAACTTTCGCTTACCAAAATCATCATAACTTATCGCTAACATTGAACGCGATAACCATTGTGGATCGCTTATCGAACGATCAAAGTCACTAGCAACTTTTGTTACCTTTTTAGTGTTCCAATCCATAATACGTAATTTACTATTACGGTACGGGTTTAGCGCATTCGATCTTGATATGAAAGCCAGTTTTTTACCATTTTCTGAAAATACAGGGTTGTACTCTTTACCTGGATTTGAGGTTAACTGACTAAGTTTACGATCTGCAAGGGTCACTTGGTATAAATTGCCTTCTAGTGATTTATATTCCCAGTCTTTGATGCGATTGGCCGAAAAGACAATGCTATTACTGCTTTTGGTCCAAGTTAACTGACCTTTATGATGAAAATCTCCTTGGGTAAGTTGACGTGGCGTACCACCTTCACTTGGTAACACAAATATATGTTTATAACCTGGTTTAACTAAACCTCGACCATCCGCTTGGTAATAAGCTTGGTCAATAACTATTACAGGTTTAGACCACTGAGCACCTTTAGGTTTTTTCGGCATTTTGGCAATAACCGTGGCTTTATCTGCAACGAGTTGAGTAAATGCTAACCACTTACCATCGGGTGACCAAGTCAAACTACCAATACCACCTTGCAGCTGACTTACCAGTGCAGTGCGATTTTGCTTCAAGTAATGAACATGTACTTGATAACTGCCTGTCATGTTACTTATAAAAGCAATTTTCTCACCATCTGCTGACCAGCGCGGTTGTGAGTATTGTTTGTTATCAGAAAAAAGTGGTAATTGTTGTTTAGTGTCCACATCAATTAACCATATACTTTTATTTTTACCATCGGTCATGATGTCGTTAGAATTTCTGATATAAACAATTTTACTGCCATCAGGTGATATTTGAGGATCACTGGCATATTCCAATGAAAAAATATCTTTAGCCTCAAAAAGGTTAACAGCTGCATTTTCAGTAGCCATGGCAGTTAAAGACATAACTAAGACACTAGCAACCAGGGCTAATCGATGAAAAAAGTGATAAAAAACGAGCATTGTTTACTCCAAGATTAAATAAGGTGAGTCAGCCATCTACTCACGCCATTAAGTTATAATTAAGACTAGTTAATTGTATAGAAAAATACCTAACATCACATGGCAAAGTCCGTCGTTATATCTTGTATATTCGTGCATTAGTCGCAAGCACCATGTTTGCTGATTACACAAACCACTATAACAACGAGAATCTATTTACATAAGCCAACAACATACTCAACTTCTCTTAAAGCTATTAACACTAAGAGAGTATTAGCCTACCAATAACACTCAAATTTTCAATGTGATAGACTCTTTAAAAAGTAATAACTCAATGGTATTTAACATGTTAAAAAAGATAAAAATTTATGCTTCAATCTTCTTATTATTAGTGATCGCTTTATTCATAATTAATAGCTTAACTAAAGATGAGGTCGGCGATGTTTCATTAGGTATGTTTACTTTGAAAGATATTAAACTTAATACTTTAGTTGATCCATTAGTACCTGGAGTCACTTGTCATGTCGCAAGTGTTGAAGCAAATTTAAGTTTGTCAGACCCAAGTGATAGTTCAATATCTTGTCGTCAAACAGGTGAGATAACCCCCGAGATGTTAACTGATATTGATAAAAGTAAATCAGGGGAAGTAGTCTTTAAAAAATCAAAAAGTATCTTTTTTAAGACCATGAAGATAAGACGTATTCTAGATGCACAAAACCAAACGCTTATGTACCTTTCCTATTCAACCAAAGAAACCTCTGGAAGTTATAAACACAGCCTTTCAACTGTGCCTTTATGGGGAACAAAAGCTTATACAGCACATAAAATTAGCATAGAAAATTAGCAGCAAAACCAAGCGATAAGCTCATATAAAGAGTAATGAAAAAAACTGAACTATTTGAACTATTGAGATAACTAACTCATTTATGATTGGCTATCTCAATCTTTCCTTAAATGATCGCTATTGCAGCCACTCCCTTTTATAAACCAACAGCCAAAAATGTAATAAGATCACACAAAGCAAGTGAGAATGATCTAAAATAGATCAATACGGAGTATTATTGATAGAACAGTCTATTTAACAAGAAAATATGATGTTTTATGTAATTTTATTACGAAAGGCTTTACAATTAAATTAATCTTAGTATAATTGCTCTACTTCATTAAGGGCGAGATTTTTATCCAAAAGACTAAATATTTCGCTATATAGTGATAAACAAATCCCTAATCATTTGTATTCCCTTACGTTGATTATTTTTAGCCGCGTTATTAACGCGGCTTTTTTTTGTCTTAAATTTCATTCAACCTGAATTATTGATGATAAACACTTGATAATTAACGAAAACAAAAGACTTACTGTTATTTTCCCTTAGGTAAAGTGACGGTAAATTGTGCACCAGATAAGTTTGGCGAGTTATCAATAGCAATGTCACCATGATGCCACTCAACTACCCGTTTAACAATGGCAAGCCCCATGCCGTAACCTTTCACTTTTTGTTCCGTATTTTTGCCGCGAATAAACGGTTTGATAATTTGCTCTCGTTGGTCTTTCGGGATCCCCGAGCCATCGTCTGCAACCACCACTACCATGCTATTTTCCTGATCTATTACTGTCACGTTAATTTGGCTCTGACAATATTGATGGGCATTTTGTAATAAGTTACTCATCAGGATCATTAAATACGATAAATCACCCTCAACAAAAACGGGTGTTTTAGGTGTATGGTAAATAAGCTGAACATGGTCCTGACTCTTATTTTTAATACAGGTCGCCGTCAGTGCTAAAAAGTCAACGGGGGCTTTATTTAAGGTGATTAGCGTTTGATCTAAACGGGCATAGCTAAGTAAGCTTTCAACTAAATCAACCATTTCATCAACGTTATCACTAATACGTTGTTCGAAACGTTTTCTCAATACTGGATCATCTTCTTCTTGAATGGTATCAATGCCAAATCGAATTCTGGCAAGCGGTGTGCGTAAATCATGAGAAACAGCACTACTTAACAATTTTATATCGGTAACTAAATCATCAATGCGTTGTGCCATGCGGTTAAACTCTAACTCTAAATCACGGATGTACGATATAGAGCCGACATTAATACGCTGATTCAAATTTCCTTCACCAAACGATTTTGCTGTACGTCGTAAAGCCATTAACCTTCTAACAAGTGGATATAGCCAAAGTAACATGAGCAATAATACAGCCAGATAAAAAAGACTGGTTAAAAAAATAGGTAATAATGAGTTGCTCTGACTTTGAGTTTGAGGCGGTGTTGTTAATACTAATAACTCATCAGTCGCTGATAGATAAAAGTGCATGGCGATACTATCATCCGTTTCAAGCAATAACGGCTGGCCAGTGGTCAGTTCAGCAAGTAAAGCTGCTGGTAATGGGAAACTTGTTAATGGCTGTAAGCGTAAAGATAGTCCATCCTCGCTTGGCCATTTATCAATAAAAACCTGTCGATTATCTATGCCTGAAAGCGCCACAACCATGTGAGTACCCACTTTCTCCAAAGCACCAATAACGTCATGTGACGCAATGCTTCCTTGCGATGATTGACTCGAATTTTGCTTAAGGTTTTGGTTAAGGTATTGATTATAGATACCATCAAACATCCAACCTAAACCAATCGTTGCAATGAGTACAACGCCAACCAATGAGAAGGTCAGATTACGCATGAAAAATTTATCCTAACTTATTATTGAGAAGAGACAAATGATACCTACCAAACATCATTGGCAAATAAATAACCTTTACCCCAAATGGTTTTAATGCGAAAGGGCTCTGAGGGATCATCCTTTAATTTCTTACGTAACCTTGAAATTCGTAAATCAATTGAACGATCAAAACCATCATAGTCAAAGCCACGCAGATGACTTACCAACTCTTTACGTGATACTACCTGCCCAGCTTTACCTGCAAGGAACCATAAAACATCAAATTCATTAGAGGAAATTTTAATTGATTCACCATCAAGAGTTACACTCCTTGCTTGTTCATTAATTTCTAAGCCGTTAAATTGTAATAGTCCTACAGGTTTAATGAGTGCAGCATCACGTTCTTGAACAGAAATAGTTTGCCGCTGTAGTAGCTTTCGAATACGCGTTAATAATACTCGGGCACGGACAGGTTTAGTTATGTAATCATCGGCGCCCATTTCCAAGCCAAGCACTTCATCGATTTCTTCATCTCGGGCGGTGATCATAATAATGGGTTTAAAATAGCTAACACGAACAGCTTTACACACATCTAAACCATCCAGGCCAGGCAACATACCATCAAGTAAAACAAGGTCGGGGTTTAGCGATTGAATCAAGGTCACCGCTTCATCACCTCTGTGACAAATGGTGACGTTAAACTCTTTTGCTTTTAAGTAATCAGCCATCCAATCAGCAAGATCAATATCATCTTCAACCAATAGAATATGTGCATTGCTTTGAGTTTCCATTTTTCACCCTATTTATTACGTCTAGCAAGCTAAAATATGCGCCATGACTTTCTTGGTTGACCTTTCTTTTTATGAACCCAGGCCATTTTTATTACTGCCGTTGCAACCGATAAACTCTCATTTTGACGCCTTAAAGAAAACTCCACATTAACTTTACTATCAAATGATTTTTTCAACTCTCCACTACGGGTATTTTCCCAGCAATTAAGTGCCCTAGAATCACCTGATGTATATAAGCAATAATTACCTGGAGTATCAACTTGCCAGCTTAGTTCCACTGAAACATAACAAGACTGCCCCTGACGCATAGCTACACACTGCTCAGGACTTACCTTCATACTGGCTTGAATATCCGTTGCATTAGCCACCGAGTTCATTGCTAATAAAATAAGCAGTAAACTCGAAGTTTTAATTTGTATTAACAGCCGTTTTAGCTTTTTATTTATCTTTTGAGAGTGCATCAGTATCATCCTCTAAAAAACAAACGTTAGTAAAAGACCTGCACGATAGCCATCTTCAACGGTATCTTGTCGCGCAGCAATACTTCTATCAGACAGTGCGTTATATCCGACATAACTACCTATTACCCAATCTGTGGTTAGTGGATATTCAACACCCACTTCTGCTGAGTAACTAATGCCAGCAGACGTTGATAAATTATCATCAACAAAGTTATCTACACCATAAGGCGTTACTTCTTTAGAGCGATATTGCATGCCTAAGTTAGTGTAAAAATTGGTATTTCTAAACTGTAAGTTATAGCTATATGAAAGTGAAGCTTCAATACCATCACTGCCTTCACCATTTCGACTCACTGGCGAATAAATCATTTGCAGCTGACTATTTTCATAAAAGCCAGTCATTCTCAGACCTGCGCGCTCATCTTCGTTGCGGGTTTGAATACCTTCTAAACCTTCAATACCTCGAGTGCTGTATTGATAAAACAGATCAAAAGAGTAATCCTCGCTGTTATAGAAATTAAGGCCCCAAGCTGGCATAGAATACATGCCTTGAATTCTACGAGTACTGATACCTGGTGATTCCATAAATAGCCCAAGCAATTGCACTCGGTAACTAATGGCAACATCAAATTCAGACTCAGTATCTTCGCCGCCAGCATAGGCATAGTCATCACCAACACTACTAACAGCACTTACATCAACATAGAAGCCATCTCGGCGGTTATGAAAGAAACGATGAACTTTCTCGCAGTCTTCATCATCGTCATCACAATTATGTGATTTATGACTTTCATCATCACAATCACCAAAACAATATGAAACACCATCTTCTTCTTCTGTTGTTTTGTCTGCTTTAGTGCCCTTAGTATCTTTAGTGGCATCTTTAACTGATTCTTCACCGTTAGTTGTTACTTCTGTGTCAGCTTTAGACGGCGAGTTTTTACTTTCTTGAGGTTCTGCATTCTTATCAGCAGCTTTTGCATTGCTGACTTCAATATTATCACCTTGCTTACTTGTCACCAGCTCAGTGCTTGCCGATTTATTATCTGAGACAACATCTGCTGTTGCAACAAAAGAAGTTAAAAGTATTGTTGTGGCAACTACACTCGCTACGGTTATTTTAGTTATAGATGTATTGTTATTTTTCATAATATTCCCTGTGAACGTCTCTATTTGTTAACCGTAATATTAACTAAGTAGTGAATAAATAGACGTAACACAAATTAAGCTGATGTATCAATTTGTATCATCTTTTAACGCAATGGTAACACCGCTTTACATTTCGAGGAATCAAGAAAAGCGTAACTAAAACTATTATACTGCTGAGAAAACTAGCTTTAGCCCATGATCATTACTTAGGTAGCATTTTATTGACCTGACCTTATTATTTTCCATCTATAACACTAAGTTTCTGTTTAGTTGCTGTAAAAGCTTTATAATCAGCGTTTAATTCTTTCTTCCCTCTCATTGATAAGGCCACAACATGAATACCAAAATATACAAGAGTGTTCTTTCACTCACTGACAACTTACTTGCGGCTGTTCAACAAAAAAACCAATCCAGATTTGATGCTTACTATGCAGAATTAAAAACCTTGTGTGAAGAAAATGATAATACCGACAAAGACCACCCTGTACAGTGGGAAACACTTGCAGACTTTACTGATGACTTAGCATTGGCTATTACGATATATGAGCAAGCTTTAGTTAAGGCTGAGGCAATTAATGATAAAGATTTTCGCTCATCGATTGCTTATTCAATCGCGACGTTAAAAGTTGAGTTAGATGATAAAACTGGTGCAATTGAGAGCTTAGAAAAAGCTAAAATTAGCTGTAATAAAATTATTGATAAAGAATTAAAAGCTGAAATTCATGATTTACTGGAAGAATTAAAGCTTTCAGAAGGCTGAGACTTATACAATTGAAGGAACAAGGCTAAAAAGAGTATTGCTCAAAGGCAGATAAATCCCTACGTAACCGACGCTGCTCTTTTATTGCTTCAATTTCACGCCACTTACGTTGACGCGCTTTGGGTTTACTTTTTTTAACCTGTGTCGTCAACTCACCTTCATCGTCAAAGCCATCGGCTGACTCATCTTCTTCCTGCCAATATTCATTATTCATATTACTTCTCCTGTCACTAACGGTAAGTGGCAATTTAAGGGAGTAAGATGAAAGTAATATGAACTAAAGATGACAGTTAGATGAATGCACATAACAATACATTCATTAACTAGATCGTCATATCATCTTGATAAACCTATTGAGCCTTTATCTTCAAACCTTTTAAGAATGCCGATAACACTTCATCAGTACATTCTCTGTAATGTTTATTATTTACATTTCTAAAAAATGCACTTAGCTCGTACTTGCCTAGGCTAAGCTCAGCGAGTTCAAGAATTTCGATCACTTCTTCCGCTTTTAAAGACAGCGCAATTTTCACTTTATTGAAAATCATATTATTTGTTAAAACTTGCTCAGTCTCACGTTCAGGCCCATCATTTGGACCGCGTTTAGCAATGATCAAGCCATTTAAAAAGCTCGCTAATTGTCCATCTTCAATTTCTTGATAGGCAGAATCATCTTTCTCTTTAAAGAAGTTAATTAACTGCTCTGCATTAACGTCATATTGACTTAGGGCAAAGGTAGCAATAATTTTCTCATCATTTAAGTCAAAAATTGTGCTGATGCGGCGAAGGATATCGTTATTAATCATTAGGGAGCCTAAAGGTTGTTGCTTAAGCAGTGAGATAACATCTGCTTGAAAAGTGTTTATAGAATATTTTACTATTATAACCGACTCTGCCGTCCTTGGCGTGTGTTGATTTTATAATTGTCTCCCTAGAGGGTAAATCCATATCATTTGTTATCGATGAGTTAATGAATTGATAATTTTATACAAGCTTAAATTGTAATTTTTTCTACTAGGTATAAGATACTCATAATTTTAATCATTGTTAATAAAGGAAATTCAATGAATACAATCGATACCTCTATCACCCAGCTCGAAGCGCTTACTATGAAGGCTTATGAACTAGGACTCGCTTACGCACCCAAGCTTATTTTATCAATTCTAACTTTATTGATTGGTTTATGGATCATAAGTGGTATTAGTAAATTAGTGGAAACGTCAATGGAACGCTCAAAAGTTGACCCTACCTTAATCCCTTTCATGGGCAGTTTAGTTTCCTGGCTACTAAAACTACTACTATTTATCTCTGTTGCTTCAATGGTCGGTGTTGCCACAACCTCATTTGTCGCTGTACTCGGTGCCGCAGGTTTAGCTATTGGTTTAGCGTTACAAGGCAGTTTAGCCAACTTTGCTGGCGGGGTATTAATCATGATATTCAAACCATACAAGGTAGGTGATTTAATTGAGTCTCAAGGTCATTTAGGTGTTGTTAAAGAAGTTCAAATATTCAATACCATTTTACTTTCACCACAGTCGAAACGTATTATTATTCCTAATGGTGCAACCTCTAATGGCTCTGTAGTTAACTACACTGTAGAAGGTAAAATTCGTGTTGATCTTTCGGTAGGTGTTTCTTACGATGCAGATATTGATCAAACCAAAGCGGTATTAATGGATGTACTGGTAAATAATAACAAAGTAATAAAAGATCCAGCTCCGTTTGTCGGTCTTTCAGAAATGGCGGATAGTTCTGTTAACTTTGCGGTTCGTCCACATTGTTTACCTGAGCATTATTGGGATGTTTACTTTGATGTAAATGAAGCAATGAAGAAAGCATTGGATAAAAATGCAATTACTATTCCGTTCCCACAACGCGATGTACATATGATTCAGCCATAATAAATACCGATTAAACGAATCTATTGAACACTGGCTGGTAATTAAATAACTTAAAGCCAAAACTTCACAAGTTAGTTTAATTAAATAAGCAATCGCATTAATGAGCTCATTGATGCGATTTTTTTTTAAATGTTAGTTTACCGTGCTTAAAGAAATGTTTTAGTGTTTACCTAAATTTATTTATTAACTGGCCACGGACTTCTGGGTAACTTATTACTCGATTGATTACTTCTTGATGAGCTACTTTCACGTGGACTGCCAGCCGAATGACTCCTTGGTCGACTATTTTTAGGTTTAGCATTTTTAGGCTGAAAATTTAATACCGATACCGGTACTATCTTTTTCACCGGAAACTCTTCAAATTCTTTTCGTTCAATAAGGTGACCCAAACGACTTTCAATGGCACAAAGCTCACGGAAGTTATCTTTAGAAACAAATGAAACCGCTTCACCTGTAGCGCCAGCACGACCAGTACGACCAATTCGGTGAATGTAATCATCAACTTGCCCGGGCAAGTCATAATTAATCACACGGGTAAGTTCACCAATATCAAGACCACGCGCAGCAATGCCAGTGGCAACTAAAAACTTGATTTTTCCTGATTTAAAATCGGCCAGAATTCTTTCGCGATTATCTTGCGCTCTTCCACCGTGAATACTCTCTGCTTCAATGCCACGTTTCTCTAACTGGCTAACTAATTTAGCCGCGCCATGTTTAGTTTCAATAAAAATAAGTGCCTGCTGCCAACTTAACGCTTTAATCAAATGACTTAATAGGGATGATTTATTAGTTTTATCGACAGTAACCAACCATTGTTCTATTTTAGGTTTATTAGCATTGTCTGCACGGATAGATATTTCAACGGGTTTATGGATAGTTCTTTTAGCTAAACCGCGCACATCCTCAGAGATAGTTGCGGAAAAAAGTAGGTTTTGACGTTGCTCAGGTAATCGCTCAATGATCTTATTAATATCATCAATAAAACCCATATCAAGCATTCTATCGGCTTCATCAAGCACCAGCATATCGAGTTCGTCAAAATGAAGCGCCCTTTGATGCGCCATATCTAATAATCGGCCCGGTGTCGCAACCACAATATCGACCCCCCAGATCAAACGCTGTTTTTGTTCTTGTGCATCCACGCCACCGTACATTGCCATAGAGCTAATATCTAAATACTTTGCATATTGGCTAATACTCTCTTCTACTTGTACAGCCAGCTCCCGAGTTGGCACTAAAATAAGTGCACGAATACGTTTACCCCGAAGTTTTTTGTCTGTTTTTTTATAGCGGCTATTAAGTTGATCTAGTAGCGGTAAAACAAAACTCGCTGTTTTACCTGTGCCCGTTTGTGCCGCGGCAATAATATCTTTACCCGATAAAACAACAGGAATAGCTTTTTGCTGTATAGGTGTTGCTTTGCTATAACCTAGCTCAGTTACTGCTTTTAGTATTGAGTCAGATAATGTAAATGTTGAAAATGACATAGCGCGTTTCAGCCATATTAAGAATCAAACTGCAGGTGTAGTTAGCCTTATGATTTAAAGTAGGCTTTATGCAGGTGATAGGGAAAAATAATGTTGCCAAGTATAACAGCTATCTAGAAAGCGTTGAAGTACAAGCAATAGGCTGTAAGAAAAACATCCAGTGAACAGAGTTGCTATCATTGCACTGACATAGTTTAGAACGCTAATTTGTTGGGCAAGTAAAGTTTAACCAGTCTTTGCTTTGTCCACCATGTTTGGCAAGCCAGAGAGTTTTTGCTTGCTGTTCAGTTTTTTCTTCCTCACCTAGTAATGAAGAAGCATGAGCTATCATCTCAGTGGTAAAATTCACTTTATCCATTAATTTATATACACAAGGCCATTTATCTTTTACACCAGGCCAAGCGGCTTTTTTGATGAGAGTTTTTTTGGGGTTGCCACAGTCATATAACATTTCTTTATTAATTCCCCATTCGACATCCTTTTCACAGTCAGGTTCAAAATCAGGAAACTCGACAAAGTGTCCTTTGATCCGCATATCGATCCAACCAGGGCTCCAATGCAATAAAATGATGGCTTTTTTAGACTTATCGGCTTGATCTAGCTTTTGCCAGAGTTGCTCTGCATTATTTAATCGCTCTATGGCAAAGTTAAGGTCTAGTGCTCTTATCATATCCGCATCGCGATAATTCCACGGGCCTGTGTAATAGACACCTTTACCTCCATGGCTATCATCAATAAAAAGCGCAGAGCATTTTTTAAGCGCTTTCCAGTTGGGTAATCCTGGACAGAGTTGTTCAACATATTCCGGATACCACCAATCCTCTCTACCAAAGGCACTGTGCAAACCTAAATCGTCTATATAGCCTTTATCAAATGCTATACCCACTTCACCATCATCATAGGTTTGCCAGACTTCAACTTGAATATGAATAATGCCCTTTCTCAATGCTCCTAATTGGTTAATAGAGCTAATAGGCAAATATTCTACAGCAAAACCCAATTGTTCAATTTTATCACCAACAAGCTTTGATAAGAGCCTTTGGCTAGGCCAGTCATTTAACGGTAATATTATGGGAGGTTGAGCAAAAGAAAATGCCCGAAAGGTAATTAGAAGTAATAAAGAAAAAATGATAACACGCACGCTCATCACCTTCTTAATATTTAATAGAGTATTAAGTATAGCGCTGGGATTACATTAAGATAAAATAATCCGTTGAAAATTACTAAGAGAATTTAAAACCAATACTAACTGATGTAAATATTGGTTTATTAGCCTTGTTCAAATAAACACTCAAAAGCTATTAACTTAAGGTCTCTCTTCCTACGGTTACTATACCTGTTGCAGGGTAATAACGCATCTGCCAGTTTTCCTTACCTGCTGCTGGGTTGTCAGAAATATAATTGTAATAACAATGGGTTTCGGGAGCCGTAGCATCTTTAGCTGAGTACCAAAAAACGATGTCGTTTTCAGGGGAGAATGCGGCAGGTGAGTGTGAAGCAAGTTGATATTCACTATCAAGTAAACCGTACCAAAGTTCTTCACAATTGCTACCCTTTAGTACCTCACCATCAACATCACCGGGTTGAGAAGTTGAGGTATTATCTCCTAATGGATAGCCAGTAGATGTAGAATCTATTTGTCCTGCGCCATAGCAAGCAAGGTTTTTAACATGACCCTTTTCTGCGTTAGCTAGCCAACAGTTATGATACAAATCTACACCGCTTTCAAAAGCAGCAAAGGTTGCATGTGCGACACTATCGTGAGCATCTTGGGTTAAGTTCATAAAACGAGGCAAGGCGGTTACAGACACTATGCCAAGAATAACGATGACTGTGATGAGTTCAATTAATGTAAAACCTTTTGCGTTCATATCCACATACCTAAAAATTGCGACGACACATTGTATACTATATGCACTTTATTTTCCAGTTAGCGTATGTTACTTAACAAATAAACCAAGCTTCTTTTATAAAAGTTGAGATAGAACAAGAAATGTTAATTATCTAAGGGATTTTGTTAGATTGACATCACGATAAAACAGCGGCTAGCGTATACTGGAGCTAGATAAAATCGAGCTTTGCTCAAGTGACAGGATCTCTCTACATATGAATATTACAAGAAGCACTGAATCAAGCACAGTGGTTAAAAATACCACTTTAGGTAATGTTTATGTGATGACACATTCCTTTTTTTCTGATGTGGTTAAAATCGGCTGTACCCTTGAAGATCCTGATGAGTATGCTAAGTCACTCTCGGCAAAAACCATAGGTGAATATAGCGTTGCTTTCTCATTACAATGTGATAATCCCTGTAAAGTGAAAAAACAGATAAAAGACCACCTAAGTGCTCAAAAGTATACTCAAGAATTTTATCAAGTTTCACCGGAGATGGCTGCAAATTTTCTCAAAAGAGAGAGTTTAAAGATACCTATTTTATCGACTTGAACATACCAGAAAGCCTTCCATCATATTTACTGACTTATCAATTCCACCTCGTGCCCAATCCCCGCTGCTAGCTTGTTTTCATAAAATCAAGAGTAAATATATTTTAACCATTGAATAAACGGCTCTATCGTATTGATGCACTCATTCATAATGAGCTAACCATAAACCCTCAACCTTGTCAGTGATAAAAATTGAGATAATGATGCGTTGCTTAGCCTGTATTTTGATTATTTATACTAGTTCTACTTTTAATAATCTGACAAAGCCAAAATTCTAGACTAACCTCATAACATCCTTATTGATTCTTTTAATTAAGTGACTGGCGAAATAAAATTATAAAGACAACCGTTTAACTCGTTAAATACTCGCGCTATTTTATAACCTATATTTTACCCAGCACACAAATATAAAAGGAAAGGCTCCATGGATGAGCCACCGTTATTACCTATCATGCGCACGAATGACAATAACTGACAAAATTGAAAGGAATAAAGCTAACAATGTTTAATTTAAACTCGTTATCAAAACAAATAGGCTTTGGTTACGCTCTTATCCTTTCAATACTCATTATTTCATTAGCACTCACGCTAAATAAATTAACTACCCTAGAAGCCTCAAGTGATAAAATAAAAGATTTAAGAAATCCGACCACCAGAGCAAGTTTAATGTTACTTAATGGCGTCAACCACTCCCTTGCAGCTCTTCGAGGATGGATGCTTATCGGTTATGAAGAGGGAGGTGAGAAGTTTAAAATCGAAAGGAAAAATGCTTGGACAGATGAAATAACACAGTCAATTGATGAAATGAACATACTTTCAGAGCACTGGACTAACCCTGAAAATATAAAACGCTTAAGCAAAATTAAGTCGTCCTTAAAAGAGTTTGAACACTATCAAAAGCAGATAGAAGATATAGCTAACACAGCTAAAAATCGAGAAGCATTAGATATTCTTTTTAATGAAGCGGCACCACGAGCTTCTGCGTTAATGGGTGAATTGACACAAGTAATTAACCTTGAAAAAGAGCGTTCACCTAGCGTTATTCGAAAAAACATCCTGGGCATTTTAGCTGATATTAGAGGGAGTTTTGCTTTAAGTCTTGCGCATATTCGCGCCTACATTCTTTCTGGTGATGATAAATTTATAGATAAGTTCAATAAACAATGGGCAATAAATACGGCAAAATATTCCGAGTTATCACTTAATAAAAAACACCTCAATGCTAAACAGTCATTAGCTTATCAAAGGTTTTCATTTTTAAGAGCTGAGTTTAGTAATCTTCCAGGGAAAATGTTTGAAATTAGAGCATCTGATAACTGGGACAAAGCTAAGTACTTACTGAAAAATAACGCGGCTCCTTTAGCATTTGACATAAAAAGAGCATTAACCTTGATGGTTGAGAACCAAGTAGAGTTAGAGAATCAAGAGTACCTTAAAAGTCATGAGCAATTAGAGCAGTTAAAGTGGTTGCTGGTAACTTTACTTTTAATTGGCTCTATATCCTCTGTTTTAGTTGGACTTAAATTCATCCAAAAAGTAAAAGCGCCACTTGATGATATCATCAACATTATCAAGGGAATGAGTAAAGGACAATTTAACCTTAGCTTTAAAGAAAATAAAATTGAGGAAATCCGCCACCTAAGTGGCTCTGTGCAGCAGCTAAAGGATAACCTGTTAGAAAAAAATGACGCATTGGAAAACGATAAAAATAGATTAGAAAAAGACGATTGGATTAAAAGTAGCTTAAACACTATTCTTAAACCTCTCTCTGGACATACTGATCTTAAGAGCTTTTCTGATGAATTGTTAGCGGCTTTATTACCGAAAACTAATGGTTTAGTTGGCGTGTTTTATATAAAGCAGAATAAGACTAACAGTGCATCGGTAAATAGTTTCCATGATTCGGATACTGATACTGATACTGACATTTTGTCATATATCGCAAGTTATGCCTACTCTGCAGATGAGTCAAATCTTCCGAAGAAGCTCAGACTTGGTGAAGGGTTAATTGGACAATGTGCCATTACTCAAAAGGTGCAATTTATTTATCAATCTCCTGATACCGATATATCTATACACTCAACCTTTCTCAAAACAAAGCCTTCCCATATTGCTTTATTGCCAGTACTTTTTGAAGGTGAAACACTCGCAGTAATTGAATTAGGGGCTGTTGAAGAGTTTTCCTCCACACATAAAAGCCTAATAGAGCAAGTTACTAAAAATACAGGGATCATTTTACAAGCCGTGCTTGGGCGAATAGAAACAGAAGAGCTATTGACGTTTCTACATGAGAAAAACCACGCACTAAATGAGCAAACCCAGAGCTTAGTTGAAGCAACGAAGTTGGCTGAATCTGCTAACAAAGATTTAGCGGCACAAAAAACAGCCATGGATCAACATTCATTGGTTTCAGTGACTGATATTGAAGGTATTATTACCTATGCGAATGATAAATTTTGCACTGTCAGCGGTTACAAAAGGGAGGAGTTAATTGGTGCAAACCATCGGATTCTCAATTCTGGTAACCAACCAAAAGACTATTGGCGTAAAATGTTTCTTAAAGTCTCTAAAGGTGAATACTGGCATGATGAGGTCTGTAATAAAGCTAAGGATGGTCACCGGTATTGGGTAGATACCACTATTGTACCTCTTTTTGATAATGAAAATAACTTAACAGGTTTCACTTCTATTCGAACTGACATTACTCATCAAAAGGAAATTATTACCAGCTTGGCTGAAGCAAAAGAACAAGCAGATGTAGCCAATGAATCAAAGACTGATTTTTTAGCCAATATGAGTCATGAAATACGTACACCGATGAATGGTGTGATTGGCATGACCAATCTATTACTAGATACTCAGTTAAATCAAGATCAGTATGATTTCGCTAAAACAGTAAAAAACAGCGCTGAATCACTGCTAACCATCATCAATGACATTCTTGATTTTTCCAAAGTTGAAGCGGGTATGTTAGAACTAGAGTCTCTTGATTTTGATTTAGGGCAATTATTACATGATATCGGCAGTTCCATTGCTTTTCGTGCTCATGAAAAAGAACTAGAGTTAATATGCCCCGCAAGTTTAATACCTCAGCAATCATTTAAAGCAGATCCAGGCCGTATTAGACAAGTTCTTAATAATTTAATTGGTAATGCGATAAAATTTACCGACAAAGGTGAGGTATCAGTGCATTGTAGAATCAAGAAACAAACTGACACACACACACAACTGTCATTTGAAGTTGCTGACACAGGTATTGGGTTAAGTAAAGAAGAACAAAGCAAACTCTTTGATCGCTTCAGTCAGGCCGACGGTTCCACTACCAGAAAATATGGAGGTACTGGCTTAGGACTAGCAATCAGTAAACAATTAGTAGAGCTTATGGGAGGCGAAATAGGTATTAGGAGTAATGAAGGACAAGGCTCTACATTTTGGTTTACCTTAAATCTTATCAACGTAAAAAACTCATTTCACCACACTCAATTTGACAACCTCAAAGGGAAAAAAATATTGGTGGTAGATGACAACTATACTAACCGTGTTTTATTAGGCCAACTATTGAGTAATTGGCAGGTCGAACACACCTTAGTCGAAAGTGGAAAAAAGGCACTAGAGCAATTAATCTCCGCAGCTAAACAAGGTGTTCCTTATCATATAGCAATATTGGATATGCAAATGCCTGAAATGGATGGTTTTGAGCTAAGTGCAGCAATTAAAGAACACGGCTCTCTTTCAGCAACGCAACTGGTAATGTTAACCTCTCAAGGGCAACGGGGTGATGTAAAAAAATCGATGACCTTAGGGTTTAGTGGCTACCTCAATAAACCCATAGAGCAGACTATTCTTTATAATACTTTACTCAAAGTGGCTAATGTTAACGAAACCGAACAACAAATAGTTACTGCATACTCGCTACGTGAACTTCCTAAATTTAAAGCCCGAGTTCTGGTTGTCGAAGATAATGCCGTTAATCAAAAAGTTGCACAAGGCCTGTTAAGTAAGTTTGGTATACAAGTTGATTTAGCTGCTAATGGTGAAGAAGCGCTGAGCTCTCTAGAGGAGCTGCCTTTTGACCTCGTCTTTATGGACTGTCAAATGCCTATCATGGATGGTTATGAAGCGAGTCGCCTTATTCGGGCAAAGACATCAAAAGTAAAAAACAGAAAAATACCTATTATCGCCATGACAGCCAATACGATGCAAGGTGACCGTGAAAAGTGTCTTGCCGCAGGAATGAGTGACTTCATTGCAAAACCAATCAACCCACTGAAGGTGCAAGATGCATTAAAAACTTGGCTTCCCAAGACTGATCTTGAAGTGGCTGGCTTAAACGCTAAGCAGACTGAACAACGTTGAGTCTTCTAATAAAGCGATTATGGCAGGCCTTATCCGAGTATTCTTCTGCACATGGGCAGAAGAATACTAAAGGGAATTCAAAGCTACTTTAAGGACTCTATTTCAGCAAGCGCTTGGGTAAATTCACTCAACTCCAACTCTACACATTCATCATTACCCTGCCAATTAATACCAACAATCACATTATCTTCATTTAAATCTTCAAGCCAAAATTCAAACCAGTCGGCAAGAGAAATTTCACAGGGAACATAGTCACTCCATTCGTCAATACAATGCTGCTGCGCTAGCTCAGCACTAGACCAAAGTGGCATCACATCGGTATTTTCAAAGCTTGGTGAGTCTAAAACCACCCAATCTTCACTTGCTTTATCTTGTAATGCCCATAGCACTTGAGTTGGCTTGGCTTCAGCCAAAAAGGCTGTTAACGTCTTACTGTTGTCGCTCATAAAGTTATTGCTTCTATATTAAGTGTAATAAATCAATTGCAATGATTATAACGAAGTTGACTCATTGTTCATATTATTGTGCAACATAAAGTAAAAGGCTTAATTTAATTAAAGCCTTTTTATTTGCCTGATTAGTCGATAGACTTGTCGGCTTTTTTGAACTGAGAGCTGTTTATGTTTTCTTGTGTTATCTGCATTGTACTCGTACTATTTTTCCCCCCCTTCACCCTTGCAGCTACAAGTAGCACTAATATCGATGTTAATGCTAATAATCATCTTAACCAGTTCAACCAAGTATTTGCCGTTCAAGTCAATAAGCAAATTAAAAAACATAGTATCCCTGGTGCCGCTTATGCCATCGTGAAAAACAATAAAATTATTGCTCTCGAAAGCTTTGGTCATACCGACAACGCTAAGTCTCACCAAGTAGATAACAACACAGTCTTTCGTCTAGCATCAGTATCTAAAACCTTCGCAGCAACCATCACTACCATGCTGGCCCAAGAGCAGCAGTTAAAGCTGTCAGATCCTATTACTAAGTATGTACCTCACTTCTCCTTAGCCACAAAAGGCTCAGCAAACAAAATTCAGCTTAAACACTTATTGAGTCACTCAAGCGGTTTGATGCCAAACGCCTACGATAATCTACTGCATGAAAATTGGAGTATGGAGAAAATAATCAGCCGCTTTGATCGTATTACGCCTATTTGTCAGCCAGAAAAGTGTTATGGCTATCAAAATATTGCTTACGGCCTATTACAACCAGCAATAGAAGCCAGTCAAAATAAAAGCTACGCCAATTTATTACAAGAGCGAGTATTTACACCGCTCAAAATGACTCATGCCTCTGTAGGTATTGATGTCTATAAAAATGAGGTTAATACCGCAAAGCCTCACATTCTTAGGAAACGAATCAAAACAGGAAAAAAAGACCAGCAAGGCCATGAGATAAAAAAATACCTATGGCGCACAGTAAAAGTAACGCCTGATTTTTATAAAGTAGCACCTGCAGCAGGCATTAATGCAAGCATTAGCGACCTAGCAAAGTGGCTAATGGCCAACCTAGGTCATAATCCTGAGGTATTATCCCCAGCCTTACTAACTGAGCTTACAACTCCTAGGATAAAAACTAAAAAGGACTTACGTCGACGGTTTTGGCGTGACTACTTAACTGATGCTCACTATGGTTATGGTTGGCGAATATATCAATTTAACGGCCACCCAATCATCTACCACTCAGGCTGGGTTGCAGGTTTTCGTGCCGACATTGGTTACTCACCCGATTTAGGCATTGGCTTTGCCATTGTAATCAACGCTGAGTCTAATGCGATCAGTAAAATTTCAAGCCAGTTTTGGTTACAGGCAAGCCAGCTATTTGAGCAAGAAAGGTTAACAAAACCGATACAAAATCAACTTAAAAGTTAAATGTTAACCTTCTATTAGTAAGAGTAGTGCATAGAGTAAAGTTCGCGGTAACAATGCACTAAGCAAGATATTTTGTTAAATCTATTAACATTAAGTCGGTAGTCAGGGTAATTTTCAAATAAAAGACACCTTATTTTATGTTTATACTATGAAACTAAAAAAATAAACTATAAGCTAAATCCTACCGAGCTTGTATATACAGGCCGAACTAAATTCATATACGTACTCTGTAACCTTTTGTTACATCTAGAAACAAACCATTTCTCTATTTCAAGCGACAATTACTACAATAAAAAATACTAAAAAATTAAACTCTATTGATGATCACGATGAAAATTAGCGATAAAATTACAAACTACCTTCTGTTATTTATAGTTTCCATACTTCCCTTTAACCTAAGTGCAAAACAGGCAGAGAGAAAACAGTATCAATTAAGCCATAACCAAGAAGTCATTACGGTTGATGGCATCATGGATGAGGCTGTCTGGAAAACCGCGACAAAAATGGAATTGAACTATGAAAAAAATCCGGGAGATGGCACTCCTCCTCCGGTTAAAACCGAAGTATATTTTTATGAAAATGGCCGTTCATTTAATGTCGCCTTTATTGCCTACGATCCTAACCCAGAAAAGATAAGAGCATCACTAAGAGACAGGGATGACTTATGGGCGGATGATAACGTCGCTATAATCGTAGATACATTTAATGATGAACGCAGTGGTTATGAGTTTTTTGTTAACCCGCTAGGCGCTCAGGCTGACGTTCGTATGGATGATACTGATGGCTGGGATGAAGATAGCTCTTGGGATGCTATTTGGGATAGTGCGGGTCAAATTACTGACTTTGGTTATGTCGTTGAGATGAGTATTCCGCTGAGTGCACTACGCTTCCCTGATTCAGACGAAAAACTGATTTGGAATATCACCGGCTGGCGAAATTACCCTCGTGATGTCAGGGTACAAATGGCAACCAACCTTTTTGATCGTGATATAAAGTGTAACCTCTGTCAGTTTCATCAGCTTGTGGGGTTTGAAGAAATTAAACCAAGCAAAAATTTTCAATTAACTCCTACATTGACAGTATCACGTGCCGATGAAAAGCCTGACTTACCTAGCGAATGGAAAAATGGTGATTTCGAAGTAGAACCAGGCTTAGACGTTCGTTGGGGCTTAACCCAAGACATAGTGTTAAATGCTACATTAAATCCCGATTTCTCACAGGTTGAAGCTGATGCAGGCCAGCTTGATGTAAACAACACCTACTCATTGTTTTACCCTGAGAAAAGGCCTTTCTTCCTTGATGGTGCCTCATATTTTGATACCACCAACTTTAACTTTGTCCATACCCGTAATATTGCCGACCCAGATGGTGGTATTAAGTTAACCGGTAAAACAGCAGGCCATAGTTACGGCTTAATGATAGCGAACGATAATAACACCTCTTTCTTGATGCCTGGCAATCAAGGCTCAGACATTGCTACCCTAGATGAAGAGTCAAATGTTGCTATTGCACGTTATAAAATGGATGTAGGTGAACGTAATAATGTTGGCGTGTTAATGACTCATCGACAGTCTGACAATTACCATAACTCACTGGCGTCACTAGATGGTACTTACTGGGTTAGCCAAAATGACAGTTTTCAGTACCAAATTGCTCAGTCCGATACTAAAAACACTGCTGATGTTATGGAAGAGTTTGAAGTGGGTGAGCAACAAAAAGGTACCGCTTTTAGCATCGACTATTCACGAGATACCCGAGACTATAATTTAAAGGCAGGCTACACCAATATTAGCGATGATTTTCGTGCCGATTTAGGTTTTCAATCAAGAAGTAATATTGAACGTGTTGTCCTAGGTGGCCGCCGAACGTATTATGGCGATGGTGACGATACGTTAACCCAATGGGGTTATTTTGGTGATTGGGATAAAACCTACGATCAAGAAGGCCAAGTACTTGAAGAAGAATATGAAATACATGGCACGATGCAAGGACAAAAACAATTCTTTACTAACTTTGGTGTAGTACACCGTGACAGGTTATATGAAGATGAATACTTTAAAGAAACACAATTTAAAACATTTATTGAAATGAGGCCTGTTGCTAGCACTCTCATAGGAACTTTTTTCAAATTTGGTAAACAAATTGATTTTGCTAATGCTCAGTTAGGTGATGTGGTCTATATAGAAGCATTTACTGAGTGGGATGTTAATCGCCACATCAATGCTAGTATTAATTACAATTACTCTCATTTAGATGTAGATGACGGTCGATTATTTACCGCACATCAATCAGATATTAGGCTGAGTTATCAATTTAATATGCGCAGTAAACTCAAATTTGTCATTCAATTTACTGATATTGCCAGAGACACTGATTTATATACTGAAGAAGACCCTGAGGACATTCCAGATGAACAAGAGAAGTTTTTCTCAAGCCAACTGATTTATTCTTATAAAATAAACCCGCAAACGTTATTCTTCTTAGGTTACTCTGATGGCGGTTATCAAGACGATAGCTTAGCGCAACTGACCCGAGACGAACGTTCTGTTTTTACTAAGTTCAGTTATGCTTGGCAAATGTAACTAGCTCAGTGGTACGTAATTAATTCAGTTATAAAGCGAGAAAAAAGCGATGTGAACTATCGCTTTTTTCTTGTTAATTTATCGTACTGAGAATATCTGCCAACGTACCTTTATAGCCATGATAATCAATAGCAATTTGATGCCGTTTTCCGTCATGTTCAAGTACTAATGAAGGAAAGCCTTGTTGAGTTAATATCCTAGCCATAGAAACCTGCCTTGATAGCTCCTGTTCAGTTTCAACTGAGCTAAAATCAAAGATAAACTGCTCACTATCAAACTTAATCGCTGCTTGGCTCGCCTCTGCTCTAGCTAATTCCACAGGTAACTCTTTAGCTAAAGCGATCAAAATACCTTTATCAGAAGGGTTTAAGGCACGTAAATAATAAGCTTGCTGAATTGCATCTATCATTATCTTCTGACCCCCTTGCTTATGAGCTGCAATAACAGCACGACAAGCATTATATGTAGAGCGTCTTGGCGTATTGAGCGTCCAAAAATCATAGTTAAATCGAGTACCTAGCTTACTTTCAATCGTACGCCAATGGTTTTGAATCATTTGTTGCTGAGTAAATGGCATTGGCGTATCTGAATCGGGTGCTAAACCACCCGCAACATATTCTACTTGTATTGAAGTAGGCAAATATTGCTGCAGATTATCCCAAACGGGGCGATATCCCCAACACCAACTACACATAGGATCGTGAAGATAATATAACCTTGTACTCATAATGTTCCTTAATGCTGTTGGATTTATAATGCCGAGTTGCACCTGTAAACTAAAGAGCTTATATAGTCAGTAAGCTAATCAACCTCATTCAAACCTTGTTAACCAAATATTCGAACTTGAACTTTCAACTAGCTCCCGTTGTAAAACCTTGTGGTCAAATGAAATAGAAAAAGACAATGGAGTCTTTAATTCAAACTTGGTCAGTAAACTGTCATCTGCTGTTTCTACATCCAGCTGCTGTAAATCGCCCTGCTTTATATAATACAGTTTTTGATCTCTTAATTGCCATTTGTTCCAAGCTGAAACTTTATGATTTGGCAATAATAGTTGTTCGCTACCCGTTAACCGGTCTAACGAAAATATGCCTGTTGAATTATATTTAGTAATATAAGCGATGTCTTTATTATTAGAAAATTGAACACTATAACCTCCCTTAGTAGTCACTTGTATCAGCTCTCGGGTCTGTAAATTCATTTGCCATATTTGCCATTGACCACTTTTATTTGAGCTAAAGGCAATGTTATTGCTATCAATAAAATGCACATAATGAATGCTCTCTTCATCTGCGAGTAATAAACGCCACTGTTGTTTGTTAACATCGTACAGGTAAAGCTGTTGATTAATGCCCGCGAGTAAGAAGTCGTCACTGCTAGACCAGTCTACATTGGCAACAACACTAATCTTCTCTGGAAAACGAGTATTGAATGCAGTCTCCTGCTCTGGCTTTATCATAATGGCATGTTCACCACTGTCAGTAGAAATGTAGGCAATCTGTTTTGTTAAATTAGCAAACTGCATTTGGTAATTGATAAAGCTAGAATTTGTCACCGCCTGCTTTTTCATAGTGCTATCAACATCCAGCGGATATTGATAGATATTGGCGACGACTTTACCTTTATCAAAAATTATTTGATCTGTCGCTGCATGTGCTTTGGCAAAGCCAATATTGCTATTAACGATTAGCTCTGAGGTTTGTTGAGTCGTAACATCATATGACTGTAACCTAACACCATCAGCCAGTAAGAGTTTATTCTCACTTAACCAAGATATTTGAGAGTTGGCTGAAAAAGTAGCTCCTAACACTATTTTATTAACTTGCTCATTTAATGAAATCAACTTCAATAGTGCCTGATGTTTGTCTCGGTACTCTAGTACGGCAAGACGATTTCCTGAGGGAGATAAAGCTAAAGTAAAGTCACCATGCTCGGCGGTATTATCAGTAAAAGAGAGTTGCTGTAAACTTTTAGTATCTAACTGATAAGCATAAATATTAAATGAATCAGTAATGCTACGACGATAGTTAAAATATACGGTATTATTTTTTTGCTTATAACTTAAATTGGTAATCGCGCGCTTTGCACAATCAAATACTTTTTCGACCAACTTAGTGAACAAATTAATTTTAACAATTTCACATTCTCTTTCATCTAAATTATTAAACCTAGAGGCAAGCACATCATCATTACCTGCAAAAATAACATAAGTGTAATAGTTACCATCAAGGGTTAACCTTTCTGCTGGTTCTCCTTTCTTTTGTATTAAAACTTGCACTAGATCATTGGCATTTTCTTTATATAAAAAAACTAAGTCTTGTCCTGATGGCGATAACTCTCCTTTAAAGGAAGTACCTTTTAAGGCCGTTAATGGTTTTTCAACAGACAAGATCAGAGGATTATTATTAACGTTATTGGACCAGCTCCAATATGAATAAATAACAAGAATAAAGGTAAAAGAAAGGAGAAACGGCTTTAAAAGTCCTTTCTTATGACTAAAGATATTACTAAATATATTGTTAAACATTACTGATTTAGTTGTTAACTCAGCAGTTGCCATTGAGGGGTCTTCTGATAACGTTGGTTTATCTGAACTTTCACTTGGTTTATTCTTGAGAACGTCATTTACCGCAGGGTCGATTGATAAAGATACTTCTTCATCTTCAACCAACACTTCACTGTCAAATAAGTAACCAACTTTACTTACCGTAACAATAAGTCTTGGCTTAGCGACCTCTTCTTCAATTACCTTTCTTAGTTCACTGATCGCACGATTAATAGCAGCATAGCTGACAATTCTATCTTGCCAAACATCTGTGATTAACTGTTCCCTTGAAATAGCCTGATTTGGCCTCTGACAAAAATACCATAACAACTCGAGCACTTTTGGCTCTAGCTTAAACGCGCTACCCCCCTTACTTAGCACCCTAGATTTAACATCTAAGCTAAAGCCATTAAATACATACTTCATAAACAACTAACACCATGTTCCAAAAGAAAATTATGAAAACATTACCATTTCATTATCATTTGTATATTGCCATTTAAAGGCTTTATTCTCAAGCTAGCACTACATTTACTTTGTCAGGCTAACCCAATGAAAGAAATAAATAAAATACATATGAAATTACCTTATCCCTCCGTAAATAGGGCATTACTTTTTACCTTTATAAGCACACTTCTTTCTGCATGTGGTGATGATTCATCAGCAGATAATATCACTAAAGAGCAACAACAATGTTTTGGAATTGAGTTAAATGAACAGACAAGCTGTTTAACATTAACAGCGCGAAAAGCTATCGTGTACAAAAATAACAATGAGACAAAAGATGGGGTAGCATTATTTCTTCATGGTGCGCCAGGCTCACCTGATAAGGTAATGGGAATATTTGACGCACAAATGGTCGCTAGCAAACATAACCTTGTCGCTGTAAGTCCTGAAGGGATAACTGAGGATTGGGGCTGGTTAAGCTTGAACAGTGGTTCACCAGAAAATAATGCTGATGTAGATTACTTGACTGAATTAATCACCAAAGTGAGAGCTGAGCATAATGTAAACTCAGATAGGTTATATATTTTTGGTTACTCTGCGGGTGGTTTTATGGCTTATACCTTAGCGTGTGAAATTCCTGAACAAATAACAGCAGTTGTTTCATTAGCCGGACAGTTTAGAGGTGATTTAAGTACTTGTGATAATAATACCCCTGTTAAGATTCATCACTTGCACAGTACCACTGATGAAGAAGTATCATTTAATGGCAGACCCTATGGTAAATTAAAATCAGTTGGAGATACTATTGAGCTCTGGCGTGAAAAAAATGGCTGTGATGGTGAAACGAGTAAGCTAGAACAAGTTAGTGTTACTGCTACCCACGAAAGTACTCAAACAGTACTTTATAATAATTGCCTAAGCTCTTTAGCATTATCTGAAATGCCCCTTGTTCCACATGAAGCAAACTATGTTGGCGAAAACTTATATCAGATTTACCAATACATCTTTGATACCGAATAGTACTTAGACAGCTATCAAGTTTATATGAAGGTAGCTTATTAAAGGGAAACTATTTTCATTGTGTCTAATCACTTTATCACCTAAATACAGCGATTAAATACCGCTATTACCGTGAACTGGACAGTTTAGCCATATTTCAAGCGTCCTGCTGTCAGTATACTAGCGTCAATTGATTACCCGTTAATGGATGGTTATGTTGAGAACACTAAGTAATGCTTTGTTATCTATTTCCCTTTTACTTTCTAGTTCACTCGCTAGTGCTTCACTGATCACAAATGGCAGTTTCGAAACATTAGCGTTTACTGATGGCTCAATTGCTCATGGCATGGTTAAAAATACCAAGCTGCAAGCCTTTGAAAATAAAAATCGCGCTTGGGATGTTTTTTATACGCTACCTGGCTGGATAACTACTGCGGGTACAGGTATAGAGTTACAGAAAAATATAGTGACTAAATCAGCTGAGGGAGAAAATCATGTCGAACTTGATTCTCATCCGCGAGGTTCATCAAACTCAGTGATGACACAATCACTAGACGAATTAACAATTGGCGCAGAGTATTTGTTAGAATTTTCGTACAAACCTCGCACCAATCAAAAAAACGATAATGGTATTAATGTTTTTTGGTACGACACAGCAATAGGTTTTAGCTTCGATATGAATGCAGACCTTGCCATTAACAGCAAACGCAAAAAACAGCCTGATTGGGCAGTACAATCAATTGTATTAACTGCACAATCTGAAACAATGGATTTAAGTTTTGGCGCCTTTGGTAAACAAAATAGTCTAGGTGGTTTACTTGATAATGTTTCTTTAGTGCAAATAAGTGGTGGTTCCACAACTGATATTCCTGAGCCATCAGTATTCGCTTTATCAATGTTTGCCTTTGCGCTGTTAGTACGCCGTCAGCAAAAAGCCTCTAAATAAGTTAGCTAACTAAGCTCAATTCGAAATGCTATAAGCTAAATCGACTTAATAGTTAACATGTAAAAAATTAATGCTCGCCCATTATAACTTTCTCAGCCAGCCCCCCTCTTACATAAGAGTGGCTGAG
>Ga0209292_1001697_pt1 | contig 26649 bp, 21 predicted proteins | sample GOMGulsemesocosm_2_FD_184634 | JGI IMG/M metagenome (GOLD analysis project Ga0209292, IMG submission 184634) | Methane-oxidizing microbial communities from mesocosms in the Gulf of Mexico - GOM9C Gulf of Mexico (SPAdes) (version 2) | ecosystem: Environmental > Aquatic > Marine > Cold seeps... | reverse complement strand
CCATATTTTCGCGTGGTTGATGAGTCGGCTTGAGAAAACTTGTCAAATAATTGCGCTTTTTGTAATTCACTTACCCCAATGCCGGTATCTTTTATTTCAAAACGAAAAAGCTTTTTCTCTGCTGTTTGTTCTATCAAATGTACATAAACGGCTACTTCTCCTTGATTGGTAAACTTTATTGCATTGCCAATTAAATTAGTCAAAACTTGTCTAATTCGACCAGGATCTGCGGTGACCCACTGTTGAATAATTGGCGTAGCAGGACAAATAAATTGTAATCCTTTGTCGTGCGCTTGATAACTGATGCTGGCGCCAATATCTCCCACCATTTGCCCTAAATTAAATGGGATGAGTTCAAGTTCTAATTTCCCTGCCTCTACTTTCGAAAAGTCTAAAATATCGTTAATTATACTTAATAAACCAACAGCGGATGATTTTACCGTATTGGCTAATTTACTTTGTTCTTGGCTTAAGTCACTATCAATAAGTAAATTGGTCATGCCAATAACACCGTTCATTGGGGTACGAATTTCATGACTCATATTGGCAAGAAAATCAGCTTTAGAGTCGTTGGCAACTTCTGCTTGTTCTTTTGCTATGGCAAGGTTTTCATTATTTTCCTTTTGCTGGGTAATATCAGTACTAATCGAGGTAAAACCATTAACTTGCCCGCTCTTATCATAATTTGGCACTATAGTGGCATCAACCCAATAGTAATGGCCATCTTTAGCTCTATTACGTACTTCATCATGCCAAGCTTTACCGGATAATACCTTAGAGTGCATTTTTTCCCAGTAGGCATTCGATTGATTGTTAGAATTTAGTAGGCTATGTTTTTCCCCGATGAGCTCTTCTCGAGTATAACCACTTATTTTCGAAAACTTATCATTAACATAAGTGATATTGCCATGCTTGTCAGCCATAGATAGTAAAGAGTGGGCATTCATGGCAAATTTCTGATTTTTTAATGGTATAAGTACATCACTCACCCTGTCACTTGATTCTCTGCTCAACAGGCGTAATAAAATGTAAAAAATAACAAGGAAAATAAGAATAAAAATTGCTATTAACTGATAACTACCATTTTGTTGCCAGGATAACTGTCTATTGATAGGAACTATAACCTCTAAGACCCCACGAACATCGCCTAATTCCCAGCCAACTTTTGGTGTTTGCGGGTGGGTATTATGACATTGAACACACGCTTGCTCTGTGAGAATATCGGCAATGGCAACACGAACTATGTGCTGTTCACCTATGGTTTGTGTGGTGACATATGGGGAATTTGGGTTAGCACTGAGTTTTTGCCACGCCTGTTTTTGAAAAGTATCAAGCTTTCTATCAGCGCGATCAGGAAAAGGAAAAGCAGAATAAAGTTTGATTTTCAGACCACTTGATTCCGAGAGTTCGCTCAGCTCATGGATCATGGTTGCAGGTAAAGGAATGCCATTATGTTTCTTTTTGTAGTCACTTGAAATCGTTATTTGATTACTCGCTTTGAGCTTGCTGACAATGTTTTTCGTATAATAGCTTCTTAATGTGGAATATTGTTCTGCGGTATTTTGAGCGACTAACGTAGCATCTTTGATCGTAGTTTCATTGAATATAAAGGGCACGACGCTAGTAATGATGATGATACCAATAACGGATATGGCTAACAGCTGTTTCCAAAGAGATTGTATGATATTTTTTTGCATGTTTTCTTCCGTATGGTGTTAATCCTCCTAAGTGGGGGAGTTAACAATGTTTCATCTTTAAACAGATGCAAAATAAATTTGAATATGAATTACTCAATCTAACAAAAGTTAGTCTTTAGAATTTGTTATCATAGAATTTCACTAGGGTAAATATTGTTACATAACCCTAGCTTAGCTCAGCTTTAAACTATTTTAAACCTCAAGGAGTGAATAATGGCAAAACAATTTATATGCTGATTATAAAGTTAAGAAGGAAGCACTAGAGAGAAAGTTTATATAATGCGGATGTTTTAACTCATTGTAATTATTAAACCTTATATATTCCATATGTAAGGTCATTGGTTTATTCATGAATTACTATGAAAAACAACGGTGTACGCCAAAATTATTTGCTAGATAAATTAATGGCATCGATACGACTTTAGCTTTAGCTAATCTACTGAATAATAAGAGCATAATTATTTTACTATGCTTTGTTTATGATATTTAGGCAAAGATATTGTAAATTTTGCACCAGACAAACTTACCGCATCATCAATATTTATCTCACCATGATGCCATTCTAGAATGCGCTTAACTATCGCGAGCCCCATGCCATAACCTTTAACGTTTTGATCGATATTTTTCCCACGAATAAAAGGTTTTAAAATTTGCTCTCGTTGTGCCAGTGCAATACCTTCACCGTCATCTGAAATCGAAAAAATAATAGATTCATTTTTTTCTATCAGAGAAATTTCAATTTCTTTGTGGCAGTACTGACAAGCATTTTGAATTAAATTCGCGACCAGAATCATTAAGTAGGCAGGGTCACCATAAACCGTTAGGTCACTTTCATCGTATAAGATATTGATATTTAGCTTATCGTCAGACTTATTTCTAATCGCGCTGTCAACCAAAGCGGACAAACTTACTTTAGACATATTGAGGGTCAACATTGCTTGGTCTAATCGAGCATAATTTAATAAAGTTTCTACTAGCTCTACCATTTCATTGACGTTATCGCTGATTCTTTGCTCAAATCTTTTTCTTAAAACCGGGTCATCTTCTTCTTGTAAAGTATCAATACCGAAACGGATACGGGCCAAAGGGGTTCTTAAATCGTGAGATACTGCATTACTTAACAGCTTAACATCGTTAACTAAGCCTTCAATACGTTGTGCCATATGGTTAAATTCAGTTTCTAAATCTTTAATATATGAGATTGAACCAACGACAACCCTTTTCTCTAGCTTTCCTTCGCCAAATGCCTTAGCGACTTTTCTTAATTCTAGCAAACGCTTAGCAAGTGGATAAAGCCATAAAAACACTAAAAACAACATCGCTAAATAAAACAATCCGGTCAACAAAAAGTTAATCAACCCGTTTGATTGGGCAATAATAATAGGTGGGGCACTTAAAATAAAAAGTTCGTCGCTACTGGGCAGATAATAATGAATAGCAACGGTTTCATCGGTTTCTAATACCAATGCCTGTTCTGACTTTAGTTGGTTGAGTAATTCTTTAGGTAACGGAAAGTTACTCAAAGGCACAATGCTTATTTGATATTGCCCACTCGCTTGCCATTTCTCTATAAACACGGCTCGATTATTTAAACCATCAAGAGATTTGGCTAAATTGCTGCCAAGTTGCTCTAAAACAGTGATCGCATCTTTTTGTTGTTCTTTAGATTGCTCAGCATATTTGCTATAGAAGTTGTCAAACATCCAACCTAAGCCGATAGTGGCAAGCAAAACTACACTCAATAGTGATAGGGTTAATGTACGCATTTTTTATTTAAACTTTATCAATGAATTACCAAACATCTTTAGCAAATAAGTATCCTTTGCCCCATATGGTTTTTATACGATATGGCTCAGACGGGTTATCTTTTAATTTTTTCCGCAGGCGAGAAATGCGCAAGTCGATAGAACGGTCAAAACCGTCATAATCAAAGCCACGTAAGTCGCTAACTAAGGCTTCTCGAGTCACCAGTTCCCCTGCTTTTTTGGCAAGCAACCATAGCACATCAAATTCATTTGAAGATAAGTTGATGGCTTCACCATCTAGCGAAACGCTTCTTGCTTGATGGTTGATTGTTAATCGGTTGAATTGTAATCGTGCTGATGGGTCTGTTGTTTGTAAGGCAGTATTTTGTATTTCAACCATTTTTTCTTGACGGCGTAACAAAACCCGTATTCTCGCTAATAAAGCCCTAGCTCGAACAGGTTTTGTTATATAGTCGTCAGCGCCCATTTCTAGCCCGAGCACTTCATCAATTTCTTCATCTCTGGCGGTGAGCATTATGATGGGGTTTTCAAATTCTGGCCGAACATTTTTACAAACATCTAAGCCATCCATGCCCGGTAACATACCATCAAGGATGACCAAGTCAGGATTAAGTTGCTTAATGAGCGCGATCGCCTCATCGCCTCGTCCTGTGCTCGTTACACGAAAATCTCGTGCAATTAAATAATCAGCAACCCATTCTGCTAAAGGAATATCGTCTTCTACCAATAATATATGAGGTAGTGCATCAGTGGTCATAAACTACAATCCTTTATCATTTAAAACTAAATGTTTGAAAGTAAACTGTTAAAAAAGGCTTGAAAGCTAATTAAAACATTCGCCAAGAAGTACGAGGTCGACCTTTTTTCTTATGTACCCAAGCCATTTTTATTTCTATGTTAGCAATATTTTCTTTAGTGCTGCGTTTTTGAAGAAAAAACTCAATATTGTTTTTTGAGACAAACTCTTGCTTTAGTCTACCCATTCTTTTATCTCGCCAACACTTTATAGGATGAGTGTTTAAGGATGAATATAGACAATAATCTCCTGCTAGGGGAGTTTGCCAATTTAGCTCAACAGTGACATAACATGCTTGTCCTTGCAGCAAGGCCACACATTGTTCAGGTACTATAGTTATTTTTGGCACAACATCGAGAGAATTCGCTTGTATTTGAAATGATACAATTGAAAATAATATCACCCCAAACACTTTTGTGCTTATTAAGTTAAGTATGCCCTTTAAATTGACGCTTTGATTAGCCAAAATCTGGCCTCCCTTAAGAGACAATGGTGCTAAGAAGTTCATAACGGTTTAGCCTCTAGAACACATAGGTCAGTATAAAACCTGCTTTATAGCCATCTTCAACATCGTCTTCTCTACTCGCAATAGCACGATCTGACAATGAACGATAGGCAACAAAACCACCAACAACCCAATCAGAGCTTAATGGATACTCTATGCCTAACTCCGCAGAAGTACTAAAACCATCACTTGAAGACAAACCTTCTGCACTTGGTTGAAAGCCAACTGTTGGGATGTAGTCATAAACTTCTTCCGAACGATAGTGAACACCTACATTGGCATAATAATTCCAATTTCTAAATTGCCAATTATGGCCATATGAAACAGAGGCTTCCAAGCCATCTTTTTCAACATTATCAGGACTGTATGGGGTTACAATAAGCTGTAATTGACTATTCTCAAAATAACCAGTTGCACGTACACCTCCACGTTTTGATTTTTTCCTATTTTGAATACCGTCCAAACCATTAATCGCTTTGGTACTTGTTTCGTAGAATAAGTCTAGCGACCAATTGTCACTATTAAAAAAGTTTAATCCCCAAGCGGGTGTTGCATATAAACCGTGGATACGTCTAGAACTTAAGCCCGGAGATTCAACAAATAAGCCTAAAAACTGTAGTCGATAATTAATATCAGTATCAAAATCGATATCATTTTCATCATGTTCCACTGCGTAAAAGTCGTCACCTTTACTACTAATTGCACTCATACCTAAATAGAAACCATCTCTTGGGTTGTCATCCCAATCCATGTGATGATGGTGTTCATCTTCGTGGTGTTGTTGATGTTTATCATTATCTTCATCAAGTTTTTTATTGTTCTTATGTTTATTGTTCTCATGCTTATGATCAAAGTCTTTATCATGAGGAACAGCAATAGCGGCGGATGATGACAATAAAAATACTGCTGAAAGTAAGCTAACTAATAATGGCGTTGAAATCTTTTTCATGTGTTTACCCTGAAACTAATTGTTTGATGAGATCATCTTATCAATCGGGCGAATAAAAGACGTATCACTATCAGTGAGAGTGTATCAGTTTGTATCTTAAGTGTGACAAATCACATTTAAGTTGAAATATTTAAATTAAAGATCATTCAATTTCAATGATTTAGGTTTTTTTTGAGTTCTTTTATTATTTAAATAACGTGAATTTTTGAACAATATTTTGTGCATTATATGAGATTTTTATTTTTGATGTAATTACTCTTTATAAAACAAATGTTTCTTTGTCTTATTATTAGAGTTACTTAGCCTAATCGCGTTTAAAGTGAATCTTCGATCTTTATTTCTATCGAATAGACATTGTTATTGTTTTTAATACTTTCTCGTAACCCAAATCGTTGGCAAAGCTTACTCACCAAAGACAAGCCTAAGCCAAAATTTTTTGTCGAGCGGTTGTTTTCAACGCCATTACTTCCTACGGCGTTTATAAAACACAAAGAATTATCTGTAATGTCTATGCGTAATGGGGTTGCTTCATTATCTACTGTGCCGTGATGAACAGCATTGTTTAGTAAATTGTATAAAATAAATTCGAATACTTCTTCTGGCATCGGTAATAAGAGTTTACCTTGTTCCCGAATTTCTATCTTTAAAGCATGGTTGTTATATGTCTGTTTGATATCTTGTTGCATTCGGGCTAAACAAGTATTCACTTGTGTTGTATGTGTTGATTCGGCTGTTGAAGTCAGCCACAGCATAGCTTCACTTGTACGGTGCATACGACTCATCGAATTGACTAATCTCGTGTAGACAGCTTGTTGTATGAGTTCCGGGTTTTTTATTCCAATAAGTTCAATCGCGTGGGTCATGACCTGCAAAGGGGTTCTCAGTTCGTGACTCATACCTTGATTGAATGCAATTTGTTGGGCTAAAACTTGTTCTTTTTGCTCTAGCACCAAGACTAACTCGTCTGCTATTTGCTTTACATCGGTCTCTTTAATATGCCTATTGATTTCTCTAATGTCTGTTGCCAATATCTTAGGTTTTAAAAGCGTTGTTCTTAGTGTAGAAAATGGTTTTAGTGCGCGTTTTGCTATTACTTTCGAAATAAAAAAAGCCGCAATTAAAAAGGGAATAAATACTTTGAGTAAAAGCTTAATGATCGCTTCTATACGCGTTTCTGTTATAACAAAATTAGTACTATCAAATAACATGATTTTGTCTTCTAAAATCATAAAGTGATAATACTTCTCTTGAAATGGAAACTCTCCAAAACCGCCAACTCGGGCTGACAATTGCTCTTTATTCGCATATTGATACTCCATACCATTAATAAGTTCATCAAAGCTGATTTCTTTTATTTGACTGCTTTTCGGTATGGATTCTTGGTTTACACTACGCAGTATATTGTGGATCATGGTGTCTTCAGAAGCATAGGCCACGACTAAGGTCAAAAAAGAGAGGATCAAAAATAAACATAGTGCGAATAGGGTTATCCAAATAGTCACTCTGCTTGTTAACGTTGGCTTATATTTCCACATCAAATTTATAACCTATGCCTTTAACGTTATGAACAAGTTCTTTATTGAACATGGCTTTGAGCTGTTTTCGAAGTGCATAGATGTTAGCTCTCAGTGGGTTGCTTTGCGGCAATTCATCCGGCCATAAGGTATCAATCAATTGAGATGTAGTTACAGGTTTAGGCGCGTTTTCCATCAAAAGCTTAACCAAGGTGAACCCAAGTGTATGCAATTGAATATGGCGCCCATCACTATTACTAAGGGTTTTGGCTTTCGTGTCGAGACTAAATTCTTTTACGTTAATATGCGTTGATTTCTTTGCTGATACTTTGCTTAAAGCGACGGTAATTCTTGCATTTAACTCCGCGTACGAAAAAGGCTTTTTAAGGTAGTCCCATGCCCCTGATTGAAAACCCTTGAGGACATCTTGTTCGCTTTGGTTTGCAGACATCATGATCACCGGTAAGCAGGCAAGACTTTCTCCCAAGAGACTTTGACAAATATCATAGCCACTTATGTGGGGTAAGTTTATATCAAGCAATATTAGATCGTATTCATAGTCGTTAATCATTTGTTGAGCTTGATTTCCTGTGTAGGCGAAATCTAAATCATGCCCTAAGGTTTCAATGTATTCACCTATCCCTTTAGCAATATCCATATCGTCCTCAACAACTAAAATATTTGCCATAACTTTTCACTCGAAGTTTATAAAGCGTTTGCTTTGTCAGATTAAATTGTAGCAAGCCAATGTAAAACCAATGTAAAGCTCATTCTTAGTGAGGTATCAGTAGTCTAGGTGGCATTTTACATTGACTTTACACACTTCCTTTAAGATTTAACAACTAAATATCTTCGGGGTCTTGGCAATGCTGACAATTAAAAATTTAAGTAAACAATATGATAATGGCGTTCAAGCGCTTAACAACATTAACTTATCAATTGATAAAGGTATGTTTGGATTACTTGGTCCTAATGGCGCTGGCAAGTCGAGTTTTATGCGTACGTTAGCCACCTTACAGTTACCGGACTCCGGTAGTATCTCTTTTGATGGTATTGACGTACTCGCTCAGCCTGATCAGTTAAAAAAATTACTGGGCTATTTACCGCAAGACTTCGGTGTATATCCTCGAGTATCTGCTTATGAACTTTTGAACTACTTGGCGATAATGAAAGGCTTGTCGAATGCTAAAGCAAGGAAGGAGCAAGTATCGGCACTGTTGCAGCAAACTAACTTGTATGAACAGAGAAACAATTATGTTTCGACCTTTTCTGGTGGTATGAGAAGGCGTTTTGGTATTGCGCAAGCACTTTTAGCTGATCCTAAATTAATCATGGTGGACGAACCTACAGCCGGTTTAGACCCTGAAGAACGTATTCGGTTTTATAACTTGCTGAGTGATGTAAGTGAGAATATCGTTTTGATCTTATCCACACACATCATAGAAGATATACAGGAGCTATGCAGTGATATGGCTATCATAAGTCGAGGGCAAGTATTGAAAAAAGGCTCGCCTCAATCATTGATGCATGAGATTAAAGATCAAGTTTGGTTTAAACAATCAAAAAGTCTAGATTTAAGCGAGTTGGAATTACAGTACAATGTCTTATCTACTAAAAGCATAGGGGTAAATAAAGCGGTTTATGTGCAATCTAAAACACAACCCGAGCCTGGCTTCGAGTTAATAGAACCAAGTTTAGAAGATGTATATTTCAGCACGCTAAAAATGTCTAAATCTCCCTCTACAATCTTGCTTAACAAGGAGAGAGGGTAATGTTTTTACAACTATTGAGTTTTGAGTTCAAATATCTGAGCCGTCAATTATCTTGGTGGTTCGCATTGATTATGTTAACTGTTTTTGGTTTTTTACTCTCTGGAAGGGTGGTTATCAGCGGCAATGTGTTTGTGCTATCCCCTCAAAATATAACCTATGCATTGGCTATATTAAGTCAAATTTCTATTTTTACCACAACCCTCATTACCGCACATTCTGCGCTTAGAGATAGCAATTATGACTTTAGTTCGCTAGTGGAAACCAAACCGGTAGATAAAAAAGTATTGCTGTTAAGTCGTTTTATTAGTTTATATATAATGAGCTTAATCATCGTATTAAGTGCTATTACAGCAACATTGCTACCGACATTAGTTGCAAGCTATGACCCTGAGGTTTATGGCGTCTTTAAATTAAGTTATGTCTTGTGGCCGTTGATTGTGATCATTTTGCCTAACCTACTCTTTACCGCTAGCCTGCTTTTTTACAGTGCAGTTAAGTTTAAAACTACGATGATGACGTTTTTATCGGGCATTGGCATTTACATATTTTATCTGTTGTCAGCGGCTTTATTAGATTCACCCATGTTTACTGCTTCTGATCCCGTTGCTCGTGGTGAGATCAATTACGCCAGTTTATTCGATCCTTTTGCTGTCTCGGCATTTTTAGAACAGACGCAATTCTGGACCAGTGATGAAAAGAATACTTCATTGGTTAATTTAAGTGGTAGTTTTTTATACAACAGAATGATTTGGCTATTTGCCTCTTTTGCTCTAGTGGCAAGCTTATTCTTCAAAAGAAAACAGGGTGATAATACCCAAAATACTAATAAAAATAAGACAGTTAACATAACACCCCCTAAGAAAAATACTAGCGCGAAATATACGCCCAAAAAGCCAAGATTTAATCTTTGGTCGGCATTTTACTGTGATGTGTTTCTAGAACTTCGCATGACATTAAGAGGGCTGCCATTCTTATTGTTATTAGCACTCGTAGCATTATTAGCTGTTGCACAAATAATTAATGGTATGCAAAACAATTACTTTGTCGGTGTACAGCATGCCTATACCAGTGCGTTATTACCTTATTTGGCAAAGCCTCTTGGCATTGTGGGGCTATTCATCGTGGTGTTTTTTACCGGCGAAATGGTTTGGCGAGCAAGAGATACCAGTTTCGATGGGGTTATTTCGGTTACACCAGCGCCTAAGTGGCTGTACTTTATTTCAAAAATTTCCGTTATGGCCTGCCTGATTTTATTAATGCTGGCATTAATCATCGTGATTGGTATTGGATACCAGTTATGGGTCGGTTTTCACGCGGAAGATCTGCATTTATTCTTATCACTTATCCCTATTTACGGCTTACCTTTACTGTTGATGTCAGTGCTAAGTTTATCGGTTCAATACACCTCTATTAATAAATATGTTGGCTTTGTTGTCTCCGCGGGCTTATTGCTGGTGTTTAAAACGGATATTGCCGCAATGTTAGGTCTTGAACATAACATGTTGCGTTTCACTGATATAGGGCCACATTACTACTCTGATTTTAGCGGATACGATTTCTACTTGAAGAATACCTTTTGGTTTTCTATTTACTGGATGTTGGCGACAACTATTATCGCTATCATTTGTTATGGACTGTCGAAGCGAAGCTTGGATGAATCACTTTTCTGTGCCGCAAAAAGGTTGAATTTTTTATTATCAACAGGTGGTTTACGTGCTTTGCAGTTAAGTAGCTTACTTTTTATTTTATGTGGCAGTTATGTTTTTTATAATACCAATATATTAAATAGCTACATAACAGCAGATGAACGTCTACAAACGCAACTTGATTATGAAACACAATTACAAAGTTATAAACATGCTTCAGCACCTAAAATTACCGATATTAATGTTGAAGTAGATTTTTTTCCTAAGCAACATAAAGTGGTTATCAAGGGCAAATATTTGTTAATTAACGCTGGCAAAGAAAATGTCGATAAGTTTTTAATCACTCTGCCAAATCCTGAGCAAGTGTTTCAGTTTACCTTAAACCGTGATTATCACTCATCGATAAATAATACATTAAGTGTTATCGAAGTTGATTTAGAGACTGCTTTGCCGCCAGGTGAGCATATTGAACTGGAATTTACCACTAGCTTAGCTAAAAATGGGTTTAAAAACGCCGATAGAGATATTGCGTTATTAACAAATGGCAGTTACTTTCATGGTAGTACATTGTTGCCATATATAGGGTATGACGAAGATCATGAACTACAAAATAATGAATTGAGAATGGTTCATGGGCTGACAGAAAGAGATGCTATACCAGAGCTTAAAGATGGTAATAGATATAATGAACATGGTCATGAGAATGACGCCAGTTGGATCAACTTTGAAGCGATAGTATCAACAAGTTCTGACCAAATTGCTATCGCGCCAGGTGTGTTGCAAAAACAATGGACTGAAAACAATAGAGCTATTTTTCATTACAAAGTAAATCACAAAATTTCAAATTTCTTAGGCTTTGCATCTGGGCAATATAACACTAAAGCTATTCATTCAGGTAAAACCAATATACAGGCTTACTTTCACTCAAACCATGATAAAAATATTGATTTAATGTTAAATACTGCAGCAGAGTCGCTAAAGTATTTTGAACAAGAATATGGTCCATACCCATTTCCAGAACTTAACTTAGTTGAGCTTCCCAATAGGGCGTTTGCCCGCGCTTATCCCGCAACCATTTACATTTCTGAACATGTTGGCTTTAAAGAAAACCTGACCCAAGGCAATGGGCCTGATAATTTCTCTTATTTGATTGCTCATGAAGTTGCTCATCAATGGTGGGGGCATCAACTCGCCTCAGCAAAAGTAGAAGGTGAAGTCTTGCTTATCGAAACACTGGCAGATTACTCGGCACTGATGGTCATGAAAAAACTCTATGGCGAAACATATGTGAATAAGGTCGTTGCTGATTCTACACAGCAATACTTGAGAGGCCGTGGTTCTGACGTTTTAGGAGAAACACCCCTTTATAAAATGTTAGGTCAACGTTATTTACGTTACCACAAAGGCCCTGTTGTTCTTAACGCGATCAGGCATTTAATCACTGAGAATAAGTTAAATCAGGCGCTTAAGGACCTACTTGATGAAAAATCTAATACTACAAAAAATTACGCCACTAGCTTAGATTTGCTTAGCTTGGTAAAAGCAGTTTCAGATGAATCACATCATGGAAAAATAGACGAGTGGCTAACTGAAATTGTCACCTATGACTTAAATATTTCTAACGTTAAAATTGAGCCATTAGTAAACGGAAAATATCAGGTTACTGCAAATGTGTCTGGCCTGACATTTAAACATGTCCCACTAAAGCAAAGCGACTTTACTCATGACGTAACTATAGGAATTTATGCTGAGGTTATGGGTGACACCTACCTTTTGCAACAACAATCAATACAAATGAACAATGGCTTGAAACAGGTAACTTTTAATGTAGATGAAGCACCTTCTAAGATTGTAATTGATCCCAATTACCTTTTTATTGATAGAGACCGCGTTAACAACGAAAGTAAATTTAACTGATACGACACAAAATATTTTGGTGCGAAGAACAAAAGTTAAGGAAAAAAATGAAATTATTTAAAAAGGTTAGGTTTTATTCGAGTTTAGTTATTTGCCTGATATTGAGTACAAATACTATTGCTAATACCAGTGTAAATACAGGTACGATAAATAATGAGATAATTTTTAAAGTAGTCAAACAACAGGTCCAATTCATTCATTGGCACACTTTAAACGATAGTGATGCGTGGGCTTTTACCATAGAAACTCTGTTAGATAATGGCAATGGCAAATTACAACAGCGCGTTCAACGTTATGATCCCAATCTTGAATTAACCAAACAATGGCAACTGATTGAACAAGACGATAAAAAGCCTTCAAAAGCAATTCAGCATGAATATGTCAAAACTCAGTCATCAATTCGTAGCGAAGAGCGTGAGGTCAATTCAGAGAATATCGAAATTGTACACTTGGTGACCCTAGCATTTGAAAAAGACTCTGGGGACTATGCTATTTTTTCGTTTAAACCGCGACTCCCTATGTTCGAAGATGAAGTGAATAAAGTGTTTGAGGGGAAGTTGTATTTTCATAAAGCTAAAAATCACATTGAAAAACTGACCATTAACGCTACTGAAGCCTTTTCACCTGGTTTTTCTATAGAAGTTGAACAATATGATATGAACATAACAGTATCAAAAATAGGCGAACAGCTACATGTTACCCAGATAGAGTCGAATAAATCAGGCTCCGCCTTTATTTTTAGCTCCTTTGATGAGGTTAGTACGAGAAAATTAAGCCATTTTGTTGGTAAAAGGTAATTTATTCGAACAGTTGATTCGAAGCTGAACTTGAGATGATTCAACCAAAGCAATAAAATTAACTACCTCTAATATGCATTCTTTAGCACTTGCATTAACCCAAATTTACTCTAATTGGGGGTAATGCAAACAGGGTGGGGATTGCACTTAATGCAGGAGATAAAATAATCACCCTGGACACCTGTTTCAATGCAGAAATTTTATGTATCACTATTCATATGGAGTTCTTCAACTCTGTTTCTACCTTTATCTTTTGCTAAATAAAGTGCTTGATCAGCTGTTTCGATTAATGTTCGCGATCGCATGGCTTTTGTAGGAGTAACAGTACATATGCCAATACTAATTGTAATGACTTGAGCGACGCTTGAATATTCATGAAGAATATTCAAACTCTCAATTGAATGTCTGCAATTTTCTACTATTTCAGCTACGTTTGTGGTGTTGGGTAGAATGATAGAAAACTCTTCACCACCGTATCTTGCGATAAAGTCAGTAGGGCGCTTTAATGTACTTTCGAGGTTCTTGGCAACTTTTTTTAGACAATCGTCTCCTTGTGGATGGCCATAGTTATCGTTATATAACTTAAAAAAGTCAATATCAATGATCACAAACGACAATAATGTTTTGTTGCGTATTGCTAGAAGCCACTCTCGTTCAAAAAAATCATCCATACATCTTCTATTGGCTATTCCTGTTAGGCCGTCAGAACGAGAGAGTAATTCTAATTGTTTATTAACTTTATTAATTTCTTGGCTTTTTTCTTCAACATTTTTTTGAGCAATAGCAGTGCGTTTGGATATAAAATGAATGTAGAGAGCAATGTATATAGTGAAGAGAATAAAGGATATAAACACAGCTAAAGGGAGTACATTCCGCTTTTTATTAAAATAAGTATTGGATGGTGCAGCAACTAGAGTCCATTGTCTCCCCCATAATAATGGTAGTTTTTTTCTATAAGTTATTTCATTGTTAACATCTTTTTCATAAAAGGAGTTTTGATGCAATATTGTTGTATTTAATGGTTCTGATTCATCTACTAGGGATATTTGTATATCATCGATAATATTTCCTTTTAGTGAATTATTGAAAATATCACCGATTCTAAACACAGCAAGAACAAGGCCGAGCAGGTTTTTTCTACGTTTTTCTTCCGTTGATAATCCTCTAAATTTATAGATTGGAATGAACGCTAGAAACCCCTTTTGGTTACCTTTTTCTTGAACAAGTGTAATACTTCCTGTTGCTGTAGCTAAGCCGCTATCTCTAGCGGCAACAATTGCTTGATGCCTCGTTGAATTAGAAGATAAATCAAACCCATAGGCTAGTTCATTTCCAATATATGGCTCTATAAAGTAAACAGGAAAGTACACATCTTTAATTGGAGATTTCACCATTCGCCCCTGTTCTTGCCTTTCAATTATTTCAAATTCAGGAAGATTAAGTAGAGGTTTAGATTCAAAGGCAGCCCTTTGAGAATTTAATACAAGTGGTATCCACTCTAAAGCTTGAATATCGTTGTGACGATTCAGGATATTTTTCGCTTCAAAACTAAAATGTAGCCAGTCAGGGGTTTTAGAGTCACTGAAAAGAATAGCGAGTGACCTCAGAGCTTCAAAGTTGATGATGATCTCTTTATGTAAAGAATCTACATGGCTGTTTATTTCTGCGTGAAACTCGCGAATTATTTTCTTTTCTTCCATTTCATAAAGAGCATAACCACTTGATACAGAAATGAATAGACCAAACAATATTATAAAAGCTAAGGCTGTATGTGTATTAATGGTTCTAAACATGAGCTTTGCCTTATTGGTGGAAGTCTAAACGTATTAGGATTATTAAAAATATAAAATAGGGTTTGCTTCCCTTTTAATGATAGTAGTTAGAAAAAAGTAAGCCAATATTCAATTAGTATAGCCTTGGTTTTTTAAAAGAATTAAATATCAATTAAAAGATAAGGGGACCCAATCTAACTTATTACTCTTAAGTAACCTTGGCATCCCTCGTCAGACTAGCTATATATGGCGTACATTTCGAGTATATTAACTTCTTGGCATGACGTGATTGAATCACTGATAGGATGGAGAATAGGTAAGATAAGGGAGTTTATGGGTACTAGTGAGATTTACGATAGAATTTTACCAATCGATAGACACAAAAAATCCCTAACCGAGGTTAGGGCTTATTGCATCCGTTGAAGGAATGGTGCCGACTGCCGGAGTCGAACTACTGATTACAAGGTACCGACGCTAGATAGCGAAAGCCACTGTTAATGCGCTATAACTACATGTTAAACTTAGAGGAATACAAAAATAGCCCTAATTATGTGAGTTATGTGTATCTTTCACACCTTTAACTCAATGGATTAATTATCCTTCATAAAAGTGTGCGGTGCCATTAGAGCAGATCACACAATTTTTAATTTCTTAAGTGAACAGTCCCTCGTTAGTCTACGGATACTCAAACCAGTTGAATAATTCAGCCTTAAAACGTCTCTAATTTTACGTATTGTTATCTTTCTAAACCTAACCCTCACTCGTCAACGAAAAGTAAGAAGTTAAATTATCAAATTAAGAGTTAAATCAATGTGTTGAGTTTTATTCTGAACTATTTGAACACCGGTTCCGGAAATTAGGGCAAAAGTGTACTAATAAAAACCGGAATGGCTGTTCAGTTCGCTCCGGAATATGCACCTTTAAACTAAGCTTTGACGAATTACCTCTGCAAAGCGTTATAAATATCATTTGCTACATGCCATGGAGAGACGTTTCTTTTATGCGATGCCACAAATATCATCATCCCTGACTCGGGAAGGCGCCAGTATTCCGCTTTACCAAAGAAGCTAAATCCATTGTGCCACACTAAATTTTCTTTACCTTCTTTTGGGAGAATCGACCAGCCATAACCATAATAGTAACCATCCTCTTCTGGCACATGAGGCTTGTACATTAGAGCCTGTGATGCCGGAGAAAGTACGTTCCCTGCCATTAAAGCAGTATGCCAGCGCTGCATGTCTTCTGCGGTACTGTAAATACCACCACCGCCTAATATGTTCCAATGATTACCATCCAAGCCTGAAAACATTTCTATCCCATTACCAAAACCGGCGTACTTATCTTTAATTTCTGGAATTGTTTTCTTAGAGCGAGTAGGCCTTAAATATCCTGTAGAATGCATCCCTGATGGTTTTAGTAAGTTTTCATAAAGGTATGTCTCGAAGTCTACTCCTGACGTTTCTTCGACAATGTAAGCTAGCAGCCCATAACCAATATTTGAATAATGATATTTTTCACCCACTTGAAACGCTAAAGGCAGTTTCATAACTTTTCGAGCAAATTCATCTTTACTTAATTTATTTTCATCTCTTCCTGAATGCCTTTTAAATCCAGCTGTATTTGTTAATAGATTGTGAATGCTAATGCTGCTTTTGTCTTTTGGTATGCCTTTAATATATTTTGAAATAGGATCCTGTATGTTTAATTTTCCTTGTTCAACTAATTTCATGATTGCAGCTGCTGTAAACTGCTTAGAAACAGAAGCAATATCAACTGGTGTAGAAGAGTCGTATTTTGCGATATCTTCAATGACTTCACCGTGTGACCTCTTATAAATAGCGCCACTTTCATTTGAAACAATTATTGTTCCTTCAAAACCTTTTTTGTTAATGTGCTCAGCTACTATCTCGTTTAGGTTGTCCTTAACATTGTTAAATATTACTGTGGCAGTTGCCTTATTTGTAACTTGTACATTAGCAAACAAGGTTATAGGGGATAAAATTAGCGAAAGAATAAGGTATACTTTTGATGTCGTTTTCATAGAGTTTCTCCTAAATTGAAATTCGGAAGAAACATAACGATAAAAATCAAAATAAACCTGAATTTTAATATAAAGAAACATAAAGAATGATAGATAATCCTTTACAAAAGGTCGCAAAAGCTAAATTTCTACTAGGCAATGTAGAAATTGATCCTGTAAAAAATACGATACTTAAAAATGGTGAAGAGATTTCTGCTGAACCAAGGCTAATTCGTGTAATAGAAAAGCTAGTGGAAAATCAAGGCGAGGTAGTATCAAGAGAGGAATTATTAAAGGAAATATCAGGCAACGCTGTTATTGGCGACGAATCACTAACTCAAGCGATATCAAAAATCAGACAATACTTAGGTGACATCCCCAGTCGGCCCCAATTTATTAAAACGATTCCTAAAAAAGGATACTTAGTAATTGTGCCTGTCACTGAAATGGGCTCAAGTAATGCAAAAGAAACGATGAACCGAGAGCTCAACATATTTAAAATCCTCATTGATAATAAATTTCAATTAACAATAGTCGCATTACTGTGTTTAGTAATCTTTATCGCCATATCGAGTTCTTTCAAAACTGACAATCCTACTTTCAATGAACAAGGAGAGAGAGAATTTATTGAAAAAGGAGAAAGAGAGTTTATTGAGAAAGAAAAGTAAAAGTAAAATTTATTCTGGTCTCATATCAACTCAAATTTTAAAGAAAAAATTGAGTATTTATATATTCAATTGAATTAAATACGAAGCAGAAGAAACAGACAGTTATTTTATAAACTAACTGTGGTAAAAGTGCTTTAATTAATAATACACCAAATTAGTTTGATAATAATTCATCTGTTTTATCTGCTATTCATTGGTTAACTATAAAAATAAATAACCTAAACCAACGGATTTCACTGGTGTTAATACCCAGTTCGGATATTTACACCATCAACTAATTTACCCTAATAAAATACACCCGCAGTTTTAGCGGCCTATACGTCAACCCATTTACCCTAAGCAACGGATTACATCCTTTTTGCTCCGTAAAAAACACCTAAAAAAGCAGTAGAACAAACGAATTTACCCTAATACCCAATTCGCCCTAATTGGGTTTATTTAAAACAGGGTGTATTTTGTGCCTATAAATAACACGACATACATAACAAGCAGACGTATACGCCACGAATATTGCAGGGTAGATAAAATATTGGTTTAAGTGAAAATTAGGAAAGAAATTGACCGAGCAATAAATACAAAAAAGCCCTAACCGAGGTTAGGGCTTGATGCTTCCTACGAAGGAATGGTGCCGACTGCCGGAGTCGAACTGGCGACCTACTGATTACAAGTCAGTTGCTCTACCAACTGAGCTAAGTCGGCACACAAAGATGTGTGCGATAAATATATTCTTACGAACTATCTATCTTGGCACCGAACAAATGTTTCTAAACTATTACAACTATAAAAGTAAGCAACAAATATTCAAATAGATTTGAATAGATGGTGCCTCGACCCGGAATCGAACCAGGGACACGAGGATTTTCAATCCTCTGCTCTACCGACTGAGCTATCGAGGCAGTGTCTAATCTGCTGTCTTTTCGGCTTTGCCTTGAAGACGGGGCGTATTAAACTGTTTTTCGTTTTGTTCGTCAACTCTTTTTTTAAAATAAATGTTTGTTTGCTGTTTTTTTCTGCTTTTTGTCGGAATAGTCAGCGTATAACCACAAATTAATCGTTTACAGAGTTAAAAAAAGAGGACTACTTGTTATTTTTTAGGAGGAACGTAACCTTCAATCTCTGGCTCTTTTCCTTCAAAAAGATAAGCAACCATGGCTGCTTCTAAAAAAGCACGGTCATTTGGCTCCATCATGTTCATTTTTTTCTCATTAATTAACATGGTTTGTTTCTGCTGCCAGTTTTTAAATGCTTCTTGGCTAATATTATCAAAAATACGTTTGCCTACTTCTCCAGGATAAAGTTGGAATCCTAAACCTTCAGCGTCTTTTTTTAAATTTTGACAAAATACAATACGGCTCATAAGTTATTTCTCTTGTTCTTGGTTATATATTTTCGATGAGTGACTCTCGAAATTATCATGGCTTTAATAAAGTGATCAGTTTTTGCGTTGATGCTGCTAAGCCAACTGATGCTGTTGTGGCTAAATTGTACCACTGTTGTTGGCTGTTTTCGTTGATTTCTTTTACCGGTAGGTGCTCACAATCTATAACAATAGGTTCTATGTCTAAGTGAAAGTGGCTAAAGGTGTGGCGAAACTTAGCTAAAGGTTGTGTTGAGGTTTGCTTAAGGTTTTGCTTTGCCAATAAAGAGGCAATCTCATCTTCGTGTTGAACCTCTAGAAAACACCATAAACCTCCCCATATGCCACTTGGCGGTCGTTTTTCTAATAATACCTGTTGGTTGATACGTGGTATCACCATGATGGTTTGTTTTTCAGGTGTGGTTTTCTTAGGTTTCTTTTGTGGGAAGCTACTTTGCTCATTCAAAGAAAAGGCTAAACAGCTTTCGTTTAATGGGCAGAGTTCGCATTTTGGTTTACTACGTGTACAAATGAGTGAACCTAAATCCATCATCGCTTGATTAAATTGCGCAACACCTTCTTTGGGCGTTAATATTTCTGCAATAGGCCATAATGCTTTTTCATACTTACTTTGACCATTATGGCCTTCAACCATATAACAACGAGCTAATACACGCTTTACATTGCCATCTAGAATTGCATGATGTTTATTGAGCGCCAAACTTAAAATAGCGCCAGCGGTTGAACGACCAATACCAGGTAGGGCGATGACTTGTTCAATGTCTTCTGGAAAAGAGCCTTGATATTCTTGCTGAATTATTTTTGCAGTTTTATGTAGGTTACGTGCCCGTGCGTAATAGCCTAAACCTGTCCAGTGATGTAACACGTTATCTTCATCAGCATTCGCTAAATCAGTAATAGTTGGAAAGCTCTCCATGAAACGTTGATAATAAGGAATAACGGTTGCGACTTGCGTTTGTTGCAACATTATTTCAGAAATCCATACACGGTATGGGGTTTTATTTTGCTGCCAAGGTAAATGCTTACGGCCTTGGGCTTGATACCAGTGGAGTGTTTGTGTGGCAAAATACTGCGCTGATTTTACGGGAATTTGAGTTTTATTTGTCATAGACTCCTAGTTTACCTAATAAGTGGACACGAATAAATGTGCATTTTTTATTGCAAAAATTTATAATGCCATTATGCTCTCGTCCATATTAGTATCGAGATTATTGCTCGGAATGTGCTCACCAAGTCTTAAGGAATTAAAATGAAAATAAATGCTAAAAATCGTAACCGCCGTTTACGTAAAAAATTACGTGTCGATGAATACCAAGAATTAGGTTTCGATGTTGCTTTTAAATTGGCAGACGGCACAGATAATGATGCAGTTGACACCTTTTTAAATAACTTTTTTAGTGAAGTTATTCAACCTAATTCCTTAGGTTTTGGTGGTGAAGGTGACGTGTTATGGCATGGCATCGTTTGCACTCAAAGTATTGGTAAATGTACGGATGAAAACCGTACTGCCGTTGAATCATGGTTGAATGATAATGGCGCTACATCAGTAGCTGTAAGTGAGCTTTACGATGTTTGGTGGGCTGAATAACTTTATTCGCCATAAATGAACTTTACCCAGCATTGTCAGCAGATTTTGACGGCTCTGTTAAAGCCCATTTATTTAGAATAAAACTTGGATTATATTGAAGAAACCTATGACAGATAAAACTGAAAACACCCACAAGACCATTGAGCAAGCTGAGAAAGAAGGTAAGTACATTCGTAAAGTACGTAGTTTCGTTAAACGTGAAGGACGTTTAACGAAAGGGCAAGCAAGTGCATTGGAAGAGTTCTGGACAACAATGGGCTTGAATCACCAAGACGGAATGATTGATTTTGCTAGCCTGTTTCCTAATAACAATCCTATTGTTTTAGAAATCGGTTTCGGCATGGGGAAATCTTTAGTTGAAATGGCAAAAAATGCGCCTGAACTAAATTTTGTCGGTGTTGAAGTACATAAACCTGGCGTTGGCGCTTGTATTTCGTTAGCACAAGATGAAGGTGTTGATAATTTAAAGGTATTTGAGCATGATGCGATAGAAGTGCTTGCTGACTGTATTCCTGATAGTTCTTTAACCACAGTTCAATTGTTTTTTCCTGATCCTTGGCATAAAAAGAAGCATCATAAGCGTCGCATTGTTTCGCTTGAGTTTGTCGAGACTATTCGTCAAAAGCTAAAAGTTGATGGTGTTTTTCATATGGCTACAGATTGGGAAAATTATGCGGAATGTATGATTGAAGATATGAAGTCGGCGCCGGGCTATAAAAATTTAGCGATTGAAGGTGACTTTGTGCCACGCCCTGACTCTCGTCCGTTAACTAAATTTGAAAACCGTGGTAATAATTTAGGTCATGGCGTTTGGGATATTCAATTTAAACGCCAAGATTAATCTGGAACCCGTGACTAATTTAGATTTTTCTAATTAAAATTTAGTTAATTAAGGTGTTCCTGCTCAATATGAAAAAGATGCTGGCTGTTACGCAAATTGCCAGTATCTTTTAACCATTGAGTGCTAATGATTTCGCGCTGTAACGCCGCTTGTAAAATGCGAGCTTTGTATTGCGACCAATAATATATAGTCGCCTGCTGATGTATTTCGTTATTAGGAAACACCTCACTTCTACTTTCTTCTAAATCAGCTAATATATCTGCGATGACCTTTGGTTTTAGCTCTTCTTCAATTTGCTGTTTAAATTTAGTAAAACGTTTTGCTTTGACTAATAACCATGCCATCCACAAAATAACAGCGCCAGCAAAAACAGGTAAAATATCTACATTCATTACTTTTGGGTTCTCTAACAACGTTGTAGGCATCTTATCAGGCTTAGCTTTATTGACTAATCATTTTTTATATTTTAAATAGAAAAAATGTACTGCTATAACGTGTGTTTTTAGCTAGACTTCTTGTTTATTCATTTTTGACTTTATTTCTAAACATTATTCTAAGGACATTTTTAATGTTACGTCTTGCCTTTTTATACTTTATTTTGAGTTGTTCACTTTTTTCTTATGCAGAAAATGGTGTGCAAAAGTTATTCAAGGCCGTCAACAACGGTGTAGTTGAATTACACGTTAAGGCGCTTGCTCAGCCAAATCCTAGTCAAGCAAAGTATGAAGTTAGCACTTCAGACTCTTTAGGCTCAGGCGCATTAATTAGCCAAGAAGGGCGAATATTAACCGCTGCTCATGTGATTGACCGCGCGACAGAAATTGAAGTGATATTTGCTGACGGTTCAAAAACTTCAGGCCATGTCGTTTGGGTTGATGCTTTGATTGACTTGGCGATGATCCAAGCCGCTCATGTACCTAGTAAAATTAAGCCATTAGCATTAGCAAAATCAGGTGATTATAATATTGGAGAGCAAGTTGTTGTAATTGGCGCACCTTACGGGGTTAGTCATAGTTTATCGGTAGGTTATTTAAGTGGTATACGTGACCGTGAACAAATTCCGGGGTCAACATTAATTCCTCGATTTTTACAAACAGATGCTGCTATCAATAAAGGGAATTCTGGTGGGCCGATGTTTAACCTTGATGGTGAAGTTATTGGTATTGTTAGTTATATTCTTTCAGACACGGGTGGAAGTAACGGTTTAGGTTTCGTTGTTTCGATAGATACTGTTCATACTGTGATGGATAGCGATCCCGGCGTTTTTTCTGGTTTTATTCCTCAGTTATTGGATGAAAAATTAGCGAAAGCGTTAAATAACCCATATGGCTATGGCATGTTAATTCAGCAAGTTATTCCCGGCACCTTAGCCGATAAAATGGGCTTTAAAGGAGGTACAATTAGTATTCTTATTGAACATACTCCTATTTTGTTAGGTGGCGATATCTTAGTATCTGTGGGTGGCTATCAACTAAAGGATCTAGAGTCAGCCGTTAAACTTAAGCAACGTATGTCTACTTATAAAAAAGGCACCAAAGTAGAGTTTCGCTTTTTGCGTGATGGAGAAGAAAAGCAAGCGATATGGGTTGTGGAATAAGTTTATTGAATAGCATAAATATAAACGTTCACCTGCAGCGCTAAGTTTGTGATGAACGTTTTTATATTTCTCCGTTAAAAAGAGGAAGGTTAAACGGTAAAATGTGCCTTTTCATGCATTAATAATTTAGCTTTTAATCCTAAACCACCGGCATAACCTGTTAATTTCCCATTAGCACCAATAACACGATGACAAGGAATAATTAACGCGATTGGATTTTTCCCATTTGCTGCACCCACCGCACGTACCGCTTTTTCATTATTAATTTTCTTTGCTATCCATAAGTAGCTTTGCGTATCACCCTGTTTGATCGTGGTTAATGCTTGCCAGACCTTTTGTTGAAATGGTGTGCCTTGTGGTGCAAGTGGTAAATTAAATACGTTGCGCTCACCTGAAAAATATTCTTCAAGTTGTTTACACACTTCTATGAAAGTTTCCTCACTTTCGGTGTAACTGTTATCAATAATAAGTGGTGATGCACCTTGTTGAAATGAAAGAGCCGTTAACCCTTCTTCATTTGCTGTTAAAGCTATATCCCCATAAGGAGAAGGAGTGATAGTAAAATACATAGTTATTTCTCTTTTTTCGGTGCTTTTGATATTTTGGGCTGTTCAATTATTGCAAGTGACTGCCATAAAAATATTGTTGCATATGCTCGCCAAGGTCGCCATTGTTCAGCAATAGCTAAGATGGTTTTATTATTAGGTTTGTCATTGTTTATCGTTAACGCTTTTATTATGCCTAAATCGGCACTAGGGAAAGCATCAGGATCGCTTAATCCTCTCATGGCAATGTAATTTACTGTCCACGGGCCAATGCCCTTAAGTTGAGTTAATGTTTTTTCAAGCGCATCAATGTTTTCATATTTTGAAAAAACATCAGGTGTGGCTAAATAATAATCAACCCAACGTTGTAATGTTGCAATACGTGATTGTGTTAACCCAATACCTATATAATCAACCTGTTTTAATTGTTCAGGCGTAGGGAAGTGTTTGGTCATTTCTGTATAGGGTCTGTTAGTTTCAATGACTGACGTTCCATATTTTTCAGCAATGCGTTGCGCTAAGGTTGTTGCTGCTTTTACTGAAATCTGCTGACCTAAAATGGCACGAATGGTAAATTCAAAAATATTCCAACAACTCGGTAATCTTAATCCCGGATATTGTCGTATTACTTTGTTAAGCACTTTATGGGAAGTTAAGTGTTGGTGTATGACTGACATATCAGCATCAAGATCAAACATCTTACGAACGCGTGTTATTAATTGATTCAGATAACTAAAATCATCCATATTTACCGTTAACAGTAAGGTATGTTTTGTTTTATAACTGGGTTTATCTGATGGCTGGGTTACTTTAAACCAACCATGGCAGTTTTCTAAAATAAAACTGCGGCAATATTCAGTTTCAGTCACTTTTTCAATATTACTGATTTGTCGATGACGAAAAAAACTTAACATCAATGGCCAATCAAACGGCGGGCGATAAGGTAATAGAATTGATACGGTATTGGTATTTGTTTGTATAGAATTACCTTCTTCATTTGTTTTTGTGCCGCGCATTTCTGTAGGTGTGGCAGAGTAAGCACTTTTTATCACCTCATTAAAACGCCGAACACTATTAAAACCTGATGCATAAGCAATGTTTGTCATACTGAGTTGCGTTGTCGTTAATAACTTTCGAGCTTGCAATAAACGTTGATGATGAAAGAAATCACTGGGAGATAAACCGTAATATTGAACAAATAATCGCTGTAACTGGCGTTCACTTATTTTTTGATGTTTAGCACATTCAGCAATACTGTTATTGTTTTCGTAATAACTTTGCACGATATGTTTTATTTTTTCGGGCAATAAAGGCGCAGGAGCAAGTTCGGGAAAGCAACGTTTACAGGGACGAAACCCTGAATTCTGAGCGAGTTCTGCACTTTGGTAATATTGAACATTTTCTGGTTTGGGTGGGCGAGCAGGGCAAACAGGGCGACAAAAAATTCCTGTAGTTAATACCGCAGTATAAAACTTTCCATCAAACCTTGCATCACGACTTAAACGTGCGCTTTGGCAAATGTCGATATCTAACATTTTATTGTTCCGTTATTTATTGTGTAGTTATTTTGTTGAGTATAAATACTTCAACATAGAAAACTCGCGAGAATCGGACATCAATGCTAAAAATGACAATGAATTATCATTCTTCTTCTTTTCGTATATTGTTCTGAGGATGTATTGTTTACTTTTTTAATGTTATTTTTTGGCGGTACTGTAACGCAATTATTTTTAAAATATCACGCCAGCTGATTATGCCTAAAGGCTCCATTAGATCATTTACAATAGGCAAGCATGATATATGGTTGTCATAAAACAGTAATACGGCTTCGTTTAAAGTAGTGTTTTCGGAAGCGGTAGTAAGATTTCTATTCATTATTAAATGCAATCTTTTTTGTAGCAAGGAATGATCACGTGGTGTTTCGTTTCTGGTACCAATCGTTGGGCTCAAATGCTTATATATGTCACGATCGGTTATTACCCCCACCAGTTCTTTATCGTTAAGTATTAAAATATGGTGGATTTTATACTGATCAAATATCGCTTTTGCTTTACCTAAGTCATCATCCATTTCGAGTGTGATCAGGTTTGTCGACATTACTTTATTTAAGCTCATTATTTCATCTATAACTATTTTTTATTGCTTTAACATAAACAAAAACCTTTTAGTAAACAATCCCCTTTTAATAATATATGTAATTCCATTTATTTATACTTAACGGAATTTATGAATGTCACAAAAATGTCACACAACTGCCTTATAATTCACCCTGTACTAAAACTTCCCAAATTGAAGGTGTTTTGAGTGGCAATTGCATTAAAGTCGACTGGTCCACGCCAGTTGAAAAATACATTAGCAAAGTGGTTAATAACATTAGGTGGCATAAGTGTTCTGTTCACACTGGTGTTGATCTTTTTATATTTATTATATGTGATACAACCTATTTTTGAATCGGCAAAAATTGAACCCGTAGGCCAATTTGAAATTAGTACAATAGCACCTACTCTAGCGACAGGCGTTGATGAACTTAAAGAAATAGCATTCCAAATAAACCAAGAAGGTCAGATTAATTTTTATCAATTGGTTAAAAGCCCCGCGCACGAAAAAGGCACTTTAGTGCTGAGTGAAAACTTACTGAGTGGCGACGCTAAATTGGTTGATGTTATTAGATCGGGTGTGGAAAATAAGTTATTACTCGATAGTGAAGGTAATGTGCAACTTATTGCTGCCAAATTTTTCTCAAACTTTGACTCGGGTTCACGTGAAATAATTCCAAGTATCGCCTACCCATTAGGGGAAGGGTTTATTGATGTTGATGAGCATGGAGGTATATTTTCTAAACTTTCATTTGGTATGGATGAGGAAAAAGCAGTTTTCGTTG
>Ga0209292_1001695_pt1 | contig 26668 bp, 22 predicted proteins | sample GOMGulsemesocosm_2_FD_184634 | JGI IMG/M metagenome (GOLD analysis project Ga0209292, IMG submission 184634) | Methane-oxidizing microbial communities from mesocosms in the Gulf of Mexico - GOM9C Gulf of Mexico (SPAdes) (version 2) | ecosystem: Environmental > Aquatic > Marine > Cold seeps... | reverse complement strand
AGCCTTCCCCGAGCTTGCTCGGCAAATTTAACAGTATATTATCCGGATTGCGCGATAATACCGCCAGCCGAATATTTAAATTTAATTAACCATAGTTCAAAAAAGGCTTAGATTCAAATAGTTGTGGCTTTAAATCTACAAAAAATTTCAGAGACGCTTTGTGGAAAAATTGAAAAGTGTATCTAATAAGAACTAACATCGGTATAGAAACAACCCGAACTATCATAACTCATTGTAATTTAGAGATAATATATAATCTTACCGATATTATAGAGAATTAATAAGGCTCGACAATACCCAAAAGGCTTGCTATTTATGCTACAAACCATTACACCTGTATATTAATACAGTTGCATGTAAGAGTTAATATGAGTGCTTTCTGTAATGATAAGAAGCACTCTAATTACATGGATAATTTTTAACTTGATCGTTTTTAACTCATTTAGCTGTTAACCGTGGGTTTAGTGCCGCGATGCAAAATTAGGCTTTATGCGCCATTATTTTTATGTGTAGATATGCGGTCAAGCGCGAAATAAAAGATCTATTGTTTACTTATGCAAAAAGGCCAAGAAATATACCGAGCATACTTTCTTCTGCTGAGGTGATTGAAATAATATCAAAGCTTAAGCTACCCTATAAACCGAGAGACAAAACGACGCACTCATCATTTTTAAACGGGCAATTTTTCACTATATTGTTATTGGCAAACTAACAGTGTGAAACACTAGAATTTATTTGCAGGCACTTATACAATGCCATGCAAACATAAAATAAGGGTTGAACGAGTCGTGTCTGAGAAAGTAATTAAATTCGAACTAGAAAAGCAAAATAAAAACAGTATTCGATATAAAGAAGTGCCTGAAAACGGTATGCCACCGGTTTTAGGATCTATCTACGTGCAAAAATGGTTCGCTGGCGATAGCAAAAACATTGAATTGACCATAACAACAAAAGACTAAGGTCACATCTACTTAAGGTATACGAAGCCAAAGTTCTACTGATAGAACGTCATTGGCTTGCGCTAGAACTTGGCTCAGGAAGATAATACTATCGGTGCCTGATAACAATCTTTTCTGTATATCAGCGCAACGTTATTGAGCGCCGCCAGTGAACGCCATTTTGCCACAGAGGATGCTCCCGATGATGTCAGCTAAAACACAATACAATGAGTTAGGGTTTGTCGTTGTCCGTAACTTGCTAAGTGACACAGAAATTGTAGCCATTGCCGAACAGGTTAATGATATCTTTGATGCATGGATGAGCGAGAACAAGGCAGATGTTGTGGAGCATCAATTAGTAAATATTCATTCTCTCACTAGCCAGCAGTATTTTGAAAAAAAAACGCAAGATCGCGTGGCCTTCTTTAACGCCATTTCGCCACTAAAGCTAACGAATTTACTGCAAAGTATGTTTGGCTCACAACTTTACCTTCATAATACGCAGTTGTTTTTCAACCCGTTAGACAATCAACGAACGCCTTATTGGCATCGAGATATGCAATACAGCTCACTGACAGATGATATTCAAAGGGCACAACAAAACAAGTTGCTGTGTCTTCATATTCGAATACCATTGGTCCAAGAACAGGGTGTTGAAGTCATACCTGGCACTCATAAACGTTGGGACACCAAGCGAGAAAGGGATGTTCGATTGTCCTTAAACGGCCACCATAATAATGAATCGCTGGAGAATGCAACACTGCTAGCACTCGATGTCGGTGATGTGTTGATCTTTAGCGCGCAAATGATCCATCGCGGTAATTATCACCTCAATGAATCACGAAAAGCGCTCGATCTGTGTATTGGTGAGTATCACCCTTTAACCTTTGAATTTTTCGACCATAAAATGATGCCAACCGCCACCGAGATAGAGAAAATAACAAATAATCGATGGTATCGTTGTGCCAAAAAGTTACAGCTGGCCCATAAATAACTGGCTCGGAGAATTTAATGATTACCATCAGAGAAGCAAACATATCGGATATCGACATTGTGTATGATCTGATTATTGCCATTGCAAAGCATCATGACCAGGAAGAATATGTGCTAACCAATAAGCAAGAATTAGTAAATTCTGGCTTTGCTAATCACCCATCTTATGGTGTTTTACTAGCGGAATTAGACGGGAAAGTGGCTGGGTATTGTTCATATACATGGAATTATTCTATTTGGTTCGGTGCACACTATATGCAAATAGATGATATCTTTGTCTGGGAAAGCTGCCGTGGACAGCAAGTTGGTGAAGAACTGATGCAAAAAGCAAAAGAAGTGTGCATCGCTAAAGGTGCCAGTAGAATCAAGTGGGAAGTTGAACAAGATAACCATGGCGCCATAAAATTTTATCAGCGTTTAGGTGCCAATATCGATGTCAAAGGGCTTTTTCGTTGGGACGTTACGCCCTAGCTTTACCAACCCAGTGCCCTAACCTTGGCGCTGGCTCCTTGTTAGATCGCTGGAGGCAACGTCAGTTATGAGAACGTTAAATTTACGTTCAACTGACGCTGCTCAATTATCCATTGATAAATGCGCGCTACTGGCCCAACACTATCGCGGGTTTAACTTGTCCTGCCTTGCGCGCTGGGTAGAGTGTCGCGATAAAGCTAATGAGTAGCGTAGCGCCGACCAACAAGCCTAAATCTTGCCACATAAACTGGCTAGGAATGAAATCGATAAAATAGATATCCCCCGCGAGTATTTGCAGATCAAAGGCCTGTTCAATCAATCGCACAATGCGCGATAAATACGTCGCGACAATGCCGCCCAAGATTGATCCTATTAGGCACCCTAATCCAGCATTAACCATGCCTTGCACCATGAATATTTTCATCACCCGCGCGCTGGTCAAGCCCATGGTTAGCAATATCGCTATTTCGCTCTGCTTGTCTTGCACCGCCATGACCAGTGTTGACACGATATTAAAGCTGGCGACTCCTATCACCAGCACTAACACCAAGTAGGTGATCATCTTAACCAGTTTAATATCATTGTATAGATGACCATGTTGACGAGTCCAATCGCTTAAATAGACCGGCTGATTGATCTGCCCTGCCAAATCGCGAATGATTCGCTGCGCCGCAAAGACGTCATCAAACTTAAAGCGCACGCCGCTCACGCCCTCACTTAGCCCTGCGAGTGCTCGCGCCGCGTCTAAATGAATAAATGCCTGGCTGTGATCGATTTGACCACCGAAGGAAAAACTGCCAGCGAGGATAAACGACACCGACTTGGGCGGCAAAAATCGCCCATCCTTACTGGGAATTGGGATCATCAGGTTTACTCGTTCGCCAACCTCAATACCAAGGCGTTTAACGATGCCCTGCCCCAAAATAATGCTTTCCTGGTGGCTCTTGAGCCGTGACCAGGCTTTAGCATCGATATAATCGCGCGTGGCCAATACACTTGGCTCGATATCTGGCAATATGCCATCGATCTGAACCCCGGATAAATCATTGCCTTGTAGAATGAGTCCGGTAACACTTATTACTGGCGCGCCGGCAAGCACACCAGGGGTAAGCTTGGCCTTTGCGACAACACGTTGCCAATCGTCTATTGGCTGGTTAATCATCGATATTTCGCCGTGCGGCACCACCGACAACAAGCTCGTACGGAGTTCACGTTCAAAACCGTTCATCGCCGACATAATCACGATGAGTACCGTGATCCCCAAGGCAATGCCAAGCAACGCCGAGAGCGAAATAAACGAGATAAACTTGTTATCACTCTTTACCGTCAAGAACCGCAATCCTATACGGGCACTAAGTCCCTTCGCTTGCAACATCTTAGGAGACTTCCTCAATTAATGCCGAGTCTTGATTGAGCTTACCACTGACCAGATGCACCACTCTATCGAGCCGGTTAGCCAACGCTTGATCATGGGTCACTACCACAAAACTCGTGCCTTGCTGGTCACGCAGCTCTTTTAATAGGTCGAAGATCCCTTGCGCATTTTTCGCGTCAAGATTACCCGTCGGTTCGTCAGCCAACACCAACGCAGGACGGTTAACCAACGCTCTTGCGATGGCGATACGTTGGCGTTCGCCGCCAGATAGTTGCGATGGATTGTGCTGCGCGCGGTCACCAAGTCCCACTTGGTTGATTATCGCCAGTGCTTGTTGTTTGGCTTTATGGGCACTAACACCGGCAATCAGTAATGGCATCATCACGTTTTCGAGTGCACTAAACTCCGCCAACAGATGATGAAACTGGTAAATAAAACCAAGCTGTTGGTTTCTAAACTGCGCTTGCTTGCTGCCACTTAGTTGGTGGATGTCTTGGCCCTTAAATAGTACTTGGCCGTTGCTTGGCGTGTCTAAGGTGCCGAGAATATGTAATAGCGTCGATTTTCCCGACCCTGAGCTTCCGGTAATCGCCAACAACTCATGCGAGGACAAGTCCAGATCTAGTCGCTCTAATACCTTAACTTGGTTTTTTCCGTCTTGATAAGCCTTGCTAATAGCGCGGCAGTTAAGTAAAAGATCACTCATGTTTTAATGCCTCTGCGGGGTCTATTTGCCCCGCCTTAAATGAAGGGTATAACGTTGCCAATAAGGTGATGGCAATGGTGCCAATGACTAACATGACAATCTGTTGTGGCACAATAATTACTGGTAAACCGGCATTGGGATCAACCGGGTTTGCTATTCCGCCTAGGCCAAACACGCTCAATATGTCATTTAAGAAATGAGTCAATCCCAGTCCTAACACTAAGCCAACGAGCGTACCAATTAAGCCATTAAAGGTACCCTGGGCAATAAAGATAAGTGCGATTTTTACGCGGCTTAGCCCCAGTGTTGCTAAAATAGCGATATCAGTTTGTTTTTCGGTGACCAAGATAACCAACGCCGAAATGATATTAAATGCTGCCACTGCAATGATTAGCCCCAACATCAGCCACATCATGTTTTTTTCCATCTTCACTGCGGCGAACAGCTCACCAAAACTGCTGCGCCAGCTTGCAATATTGTAGCCCAACGGATTGTCCAATTTATGGGCTACTTGCCGTGCAACCCCGTCACTGTAAAAAGGATCATCAAGGTACAAACGCAGCCCGCCAACACTGTCCTTTGGATAACGCAACAAGCGCGCCGCATCACTAATATTAACCAAGGCAATGGTGCTATCTGCCTGTGATTGCATGTCAAAAACCCCTACTAGGGTAAATTTACGTTGATTGGGCATTCTGCCCAAGGGCGTGTACACACTACGCTGGGCCGATAGCACCCGTACTTTTTGGCCAATCTGCAGTCCCAGTTGATTGGCCAATGCAGTGCCCATCACGATGTTATAGCTGCCCGGCGTTAAGGCGTCAAAGGAACCATAACGCATGGCCTTGGCGATTGGGTTGATCGTGCGATCGCTATTAGGATCGATGCCCTGCAACGATATCGCGCTAATTTTATTGCGCCCTTGTAACATCGCCATCGACAGGTTAACTGGCGTTGCGCCCACAACATGCTCAATAGTGGACAATTGCTTTGCCACGTCTTGCCAGATAACAACGCTTTGCCGTTGCTCTACCACAACATGAGGCACAGCGCCCAAAATCCGCTGCTTGAGTTGCCCTTCAAAGCCATTCATCACCGACAACACAATAATGAGCGCCGTTACACCAAGGGTGACACCGCCGATGGAAAATAGCGTGATAAAATTGAGAAAGCGACTACCGTCCCGCGTGCGCGCATAGCGCCAAGCGATCTTAAACGAGGTAAAATTCAATGAAACTCCTATCATTACGAGACTGCAACGTTACACTTGCCAAATGGTTTGGCCCTTTAGCAACACTAATCATGGCTCAATGCTGTTAATAGACCATCAAAAACCACCTTTAGTTCTTGTTAGATCGACAAATATTGGTATATTGAACAGATTAATTTGTGCAAGATCATAAATTGAAAGCCGCAATAACCCAAGTAAAATTTTAGACGGTGGTTATTTTGGCTGTTATCTTAATGCATAATCACTCATTTTAAGGGATCACTGTGAGCCAAGAGCAACAATTTTTTTCCATCGTTCACCCATTTTTGGTCGGTGTAGAGCCATTAGCCCCTGGGGCAACATTGCCAAGCGAGGCAGAGTTTGAGGCTATGATCCCAATGCCGTTCAAATTGGCCGCTCACATCAATCATCTTGATACTCAGTCGCTGCGCCCCTTGCGTAACCTCGGTGAAAATGCCCACGATTTGGCCGAGTTTCTCAATTTTCAATCGAAAAAGATTGATCTAATGATGAGCTATATTCTGACCCTCGGGGCAGAGAGCCAGCAGCGACTACCGGGAACAAGTTTTGGCGGTAGCAATGTCACTTATCAGGCGCCACAAGCCATCGCGTTAGGGCAATTGGTCCAGCTAAAGATTTTTATCGAAGAGAACAACTGTGCAACCTTCTGTATCGGGCGGATCATCGATTGTGTGGCGGGCCAGCACCATTTTATCATCGACATTGAAATCATGCTTATTAATGCTGAAGATCAAGAGCAGTTGGTGCGCACCTCCTTGCATGTTCAATCACTCCAGCTCAAAGAGCGAGCGCAACTGCGCAAAGCGCACACCAGCGACAATCAAGACAATCCACGAGTAAATAATGATTAGTTACAGCGCATTCATTTATTATTAATCTAATAGGTTATACTCTTATTTATCGCTAATCGCCCTGCATAGCGTCGATTAGTAACTACATTCATCATACTCATTATTAAGACTTTTTATTCATGTCGCCGATCAGCCAATTTATTAACAATGTTCCTCCCTTAAGCCAGGGCAATCTCGTGCTCGGTTCATTAGCCGGCAGCGCTTTGGCCATTAGCATGGTCGAAATGGCCAAACGCCATCAAGGGCTGTCTCTATTATTGTGTAGTGATACTAGCTCTGCGCTTAAACTTGAAAGCGAACTGCATTATCTGGCCAAGCAACAACAATTGCCGGTGTTATTGTTTCCCGATTGGGAAACGCTACCTTATGATACGTTCTCGCCTCACCAAGACATTATTTCACAGCGGTTAGAGACGCTATATCATTTGCCAAGCATGGAACATGGTATTTTGATTGTGCCGATTGCCACCGCAATGGCTAGATTGGCACCGAGTGAGTTTTTACATGCCAGTTCGTTGATTTTGTCGGTCGACCAGCAAAAAGACCCGGCGCTATTGCGGGGGCAACTAGAAGCGGCTGGTTATGAAAACGTCCATCAGGTTCTGGCACATGGTGAGTATAGTCAACGGGGATCAATCTTAGATATCTATCCAATGGGCAGTAATAAGCCTTATCGCGTTGATTACATTGATGATTGTGTCGACAGTATTGCGTTTTTCGATCCTGAGAGTCAGCGTTCCAAGGACAAGGTTAGTAGCATTCGGATCTTGCCGGCCCATGAATTTCCAACTCATCAGTTAGCTATCGAGCAATTTAGGAGTAACTGGCGCGAAAAGTTTACCGCCAGCAACCAGCCAGAATCTGTCTATCAACAGGTCACTAAACAGATATGGCCTGCGGGCATCGAATATTACTTACCACTGTTTTTTTCCCATACGGCAACTATTTTTGACTATCTACCAGCGGGTACTCAAGTACTCACCCATGGCGATATCAAGCAAGGGGCACAGAGCTATTACGATGATGTGCAGTCCCGCTATGAAAACAAACGTTATGATATCCAGCGCCCAATTTTAGCCCCTAACGAATTGTTTTTACGCGTTGAAGAATTATTTAGCCACATAAAACCACTGCCCAAGATCCACTTTCAGCACGCCAAATGTGGCAGCAAAGCCGATCATATCAACCTAACGAGTAGCGCGATCGACAACATCAGTATCGATCACCAATTGGCTGAGCCCAGCGCAAAACTGCAAGACTATCTTGGCGTCACTAAAGACTATCACCACACTTTTTGCGTCGAGTCGTTAGGCCGCGCCCATGCCTTGACAGAGTTATTGGCTAAGGCGCAGATCAAGCTCCAAAATGTCGACAGCTTTGAGCAAGCCCTAAGCACAAATTATAGTGTGGTGGTTGCGCCGCTTGAGAACAGCGTGTGTTTTAAAGGGCTAAAGCTCAACTTAATTTGTGAAAATGAGTTATTTGGTATTCAAGTATCGCAGCGCCGCCGCCGTGATAAAGCGCAAACGATCTCGAGTGAGGCAATCGTTCGCAGCTTAGCTGAACTGTCTATCGGTCAACCCGTGGTGCATTACGATCACGGTGTCGGGCGTTATCAAGGGCTTACCTATATTGAAAACGGTGGCATCAATGTTGAGTATGTCACCCTAACTTACGCCAGCGACGCTAAACTCTATGTCCCGGTATCCTCACTACACCTGATATCGCGCTACAGCGGCGCCAGTGAAGAGTCGGCACCGTTACATCACTTAGGCAGCGATAAGTGGACTAAAGCTAAACGCAAAGCGGCCGAAAAAGTCCGTGATGTCGCCGCCGAGTTATTAGAAATATATGCACAACGCGCCGTCAAACCCGGCTATCCTTTTAAGGTCAATGTCGACGAGTACAACCAATTTAGTGGTAGCTTTCCGTTTGAAGAAACTGTTGACCAACAAAATGCCATCTTGCATGTGGTTAACGATATGCAAAAGAACACAGCAATGGACCGTCTGGTCTGTGGTGATGTTGGATTTGGCAAGACTGAAGTGGCAATGCGCGCCGCATTTGTTGCGGTAAACGATGGCAAACAGGTCGCTATCTTGGTGCCAACCACCCTATTGGCCCAACAACACTTCGAGAATTTTAGAGACCGATTTGCCAAATGTGCGGTCAATGTCGGTCAGCTCTCACGTTTTCGCAGCGCTAAGCAACAACAGCAAACCGTCGATGATCTCGCCAATGGTCAGTTAGACATTGTTATCGGCACTCATAAGTTGATTCAGGGTGATATAAACTTTAGCGACTTGGGCTTACTCATCGTCGACGAAGAGCATCGCTTTGGTGTACGCCAGAAGGAAAAAATTAAGGCTCTGCGCGCCGATATCGATATTTTAACCATGACCGCAACACCAATACCTCGTACCCTAAACATGGCGATGAGCGGCATGCGCGATCTTTCAATAATCGCCACACCACCAGCGCGGCGATTATCAGTCAATACCTTCGTGCGTCAATATGACGAGGCAATTATCAAAGAAGCGGTACGCCGCGAAATATTACGTGGCGGCCAGGTCTATTTTCTTCACAACGATGTGGATAAAATTGAAGATATGGCGCAAGATCTTGAGGCGCTATTACCCGAAGCTCGTATTGGTATTGCCCATGGGCAGATGCGCGAGCGAGAACTCGAAAAAGTGATGAGCGACTTTTATCATCAGCGTTACAACTTGCTGCTTTGTTCCACCATCATTGAAACGGGCATCGATATCCCCACTGCCAATACGATCATTATCAACCGCGCCGACAAGTTCGGGCTGGCGCAATTGCATCAGCTACGCGGGCGTGTCGGGCGCTCCCATCATCAGGCTTACGCCTATATGTTAACGCCAGAGCCACGCAGTATCACCAAAGATGCTAAGAAGCGGCTAGAAGCGATTGAAAGCCTGACGGATTTGGGCACTGGCTTTGTCTTAGCCACCCATGATCTAGAGATCCGTGGCGCTGGAGAGTTATTGGGGGACGATCAGAGTGGTCAAATCCAAACCATTGGCTTTAGCCTGTACATGGAAATGCTCGATGGTGCCACCCGCGCACTTAAAAACGGTCAGCAACCTAGCCTCGACAATCTGTTACCCCAAGGGGGCGATGTCGATCTAAAGATAGCGGCGTTACTGCCCGATGACTACATTTTCGATGTTAATATGCGACTATCACTATACAAGCGTGTCGCCAATTGTAACGACCAAAAGCAACTCGATGCACTGCAGGTAGAGCTTATCGACCGTTTTGGCTTATTGCCAAGCGCCGCCAAGAATTTGTTTGCTATTACCGCGATGAAACAACGTATATTGGCACTCGGGATTAAACGCCTAGAAGCCAGCGCCAATGGCGGACAGTTGATCTTTGGCCCACAATCTAAGGTCGACCTTGGTTATTTGCTATCTTTGTTGCAACAGCAACCGTCGATCTACAAACTCGATGGCAGTGATAAATTGAAATTTTTAATTAAAACCCCAGAGGCTAGCGATCGAATCAAGTTGATTAATGCGATGCTAGATGAATTTGAACGCCATCAGGTAGCAGACTAAGATGAAATTTATTCCAACAGCGCTCGCGCTCGCCCTTTGTGTTAATGGTGCTCACGCCAGTGAGTCATGGTTTGAGATTGAGCTGATTGTGTTTGAGCGCCATGGTCAAAATAGCGCAGAACAAGACAAGCGCCAGCCACAAAACTATGTCAACGGTCAGCGCGTAGAGCTAGTGCGCGAGCATCTGATACCGGTCTATCAAGATTGTCCGGTATTGAGCCAGCAGCAGCGCCATGAGCTCATTCACCCATTAGTGGAGAATGAGCCAATGTTAACACCACTGTCGCCGACTAACCTAGAGGAGGCATCTACCGAAGAGGCGTTGATCAATGCACAGGTCGTTGAGCCCACGATGTGTTATGCACCCGATGAAACCCTGCTGGCACAGGCCTATCAAATTCGCAGTCAGCGCCTATTGGCACAACAACAAGCCATAGACGAATTGGCCACGGTTTCTGAAACATTCGAACAAACAGTCACCGATATTGTAGAACCTGCTACGGCATTAGATGAAGAGCTAGTGTCGCCAGATCAGGAAACATTGATCCCGCTGGATCCATTGCAATTTATTCCCTACCCACAGCAAGTAGAACAGCAAGGCATCACCTATCTTAGTCAGCCAAGAGTTGCTAAGAGCACAATTAAAAAGGTCGATGTTCAATTAAGCGCCGATGCGTTAGCCACCGAGCTAACCCGCCCACACTTACTTGACCAAGCAAGTCTGCAATTGACCCCCTTACGCCAAAAGCTGCGCTGGCAGAAATCTCTGACACCTATATTGCACATTGGTTGGCGTCAGCCGGTATACGCCAGACATATTGCCAAGCCTTTTCATCTGTTTTCAGGGGTGAATTTCGCCGCTGACTTTAACCAAGATGGTAGCGAGATCCTGACCGGCCCCGTACTGGTGCAACAACCTGTTGTAGATAGCGATCAAGGATTAGCACAAAAGCTCATAGACGCTCGTGACGCAGTCGATAATGCTGCCAACGATCAATTGTCATTGGCACAGCAGTTAGAGACCGACGCGTTACCCCTTTTGCCCGTACAAGAAAGCGTCAAATTAGTCGATATTATTGATGAGTTAACCGCTGCGCAGCCTATTGATGATGTAGCTGCCCCGCTTTGGGCGCTAGATGGCATGCTCAAGATCTACCTAAACCGCTTCTTGTTTATCGAAGCAGATTTTGATTTACGCAAACCCGGTCACGCGCGACGTGCTATTGCGCCCCCTAGCATACTTACGGGATTGAGCGCTGAGCAAGATCTCGCCGAAGACGCCCCCGATAACGCGATATCATTAGTCATTGAGCCTGAGCTTGAGGCGGGCGCAATGCCTATTGATGAGAGTGTGCCAACAGAATTAACGAATGTGCCTTGGCTCAATAGCCATCAGTTGTTGCAAAATAGGCGTGTACGCTCCAAGGAAATCCACTACTTTGATCACCCCAACTTAGGCTTAGTAATTCAGATAAGACGGTTCAAGCTAGAACAGCCACAACCACAAGAGTGATCAAAGAACAAAGCGGGTAGCGTTGCGCTCACCGCTTTGTTGGGACAACTAATCGCGCGGCTGAATAGGTTCTAATACGGCACTGCTTTTTGACATTGCATTGATAACCGCCTTAACTAAGGTCGCCAAGGGAATGGCGAAGAATACGCCCCAAAAGCCCCACAGCCCGCCAAACAATAACACCGCCACGATGATCGACGTCGGGTGGAGATTAACCGCTTCGCTAAACAGCAGCGGCACCAATAAATTACCATCGAGCGCCTGAATGATGGCATAGGCAATCATCAGGTAACCGAACTGCGCGGTAAAGCCCCATTGGAATAACGCCACTAAACTCACCGGAATAGTGACTATCGCCGCGCCAATGAACGGGATCAAGACAGACAAACCAACCAACACCGCCAATAGCGTCGCATACGCTAGCCCTAAAATACTAAAGGCGATATAACTCACTCCTCCGACAATCACTATTTCAATAACTTTGCCACGAATATAGTTAATGATTTGCACGTTCATTTCTGACCAAACCTGCGCCGCTAAACGACGGTTTGAGGGAATAAAACGGGTTGCGCCTGCAATAAGTAATCGTTTGTCTTTTAGGAAAAAGAACACCAACAAGGGCACCAAAATGACATAAATCATCAACGCGACCAGGCTCACTAGCGACTTAAACGATTGCGATACAATGCCTTGACCAAATCCGAGTAAATGCTCCTTAGCAGAATTGGTGAACTCGTGCACTTGGCTAGGGTTAACATATTCAGGATACCGGTCAGGCAGCGCCATCAAAAATTGCTGTGCCTTAGCCAACATATCCGGTAAATCCGTGGTCAAGGTAACGATCTGATGCCACACGCTTGGCAGCACGCCAAATACAATTAATAGACACGCAGACAGTGCCAAGCTCAATACCACTATTACCGCTAGTGTGCGCGGCATGCCTTTCTTACTCAATGCCGTCACTGGACGCTCCAATAAATAGGCCGTCGCAATTGCAACTAACAAGGGCATTAAGATGTCAGCAAAAAAGTAAATCAATACACTCACTGCAATTAAAATAAACACCAAGGTAACTGCATGTGGGTCTGAAAAACGCTTTTTGTACCAACTACTGAACATTTCAATCATTAAGATGCTTCCTACTCTATTAGCGTTATTTTATATTTGTGGCCATTATCGGCATTTTGTTCAACTAACACAACGTCATGGCCTAATTTTTTCAAGAACTTGGGAACATCTGCTATAGAACCGTGGTCTGATAGTAATAAGTAAAACTGCTCGCCGTGATCGGCTTGCTTAACATGAAGTTTCGTTTGAACTAATGGTATTGGACATCGAGACTGTGTAAAATCTAAGGTGATCACATTCGGCTACTCTCACTTGTTAAGATTGGCATTATTGCCTGTTCTTGTACTAAGCTCAATTGATTGATTGATTCGATGGGCAAACAAAGGAACGAATAACGTTGCAAACATTCAAAAAAGCGCTACTAGCGCTCGCTATGGTAACGGCATTGCCCGTACTTGCAAGCAATGACTATCAAAATAAGCTGCCAGAGCTTGGCACGGTGGCGTCTTCATCGTTAACCATCGAAAAAGAAATTCGCATGGGCAAAGCCTATATGATGATGTTGCGTAGCCAATTGCCCATTATTAGCGATCCTCTCATTGATGAATACATTAATGATGTAGGTTTAGCGCTGGTTGCTCAGGCTCACGATGTAAAAACACCATTTAACTTTTTTATGGTGGAAAATGGCGCAATTAATGCGTTCGCATTCTTTGGCGGCAATGTCGGGGTTCATACCGGTCTGTTACTATTAACCGACAACGAAAGTGAGCTAGCGTCGGTATTGGGCCATGAGATAACCCACGTAACACAGCGCCATTTGGCACGTTCTATCGAAGCACGTGCTCGCTCCAATCCGGCAACCATCGCCGCGGTGCTGGGCTCAATCGCCTTAGCACTTGCTGGCGCAGGTGAGGCGGGCATGGCCGGACTCCAAACGAGTTTGGCACTGTCCAAGCAAATGTCGATTAATTACACCCGCTCCAATGAGCGAGAAGCCGACCGTATCGGCATCGACTTACTCGCTAAAAGTCAATTCGACCCATATAGTGCGCCCACTTTTTTCTCCAAAATGGCCCAGCAGTATCGTTATTCCACTAAAGTGCCGCCGATGCTAATGAGCCATCCCGTCACCGAGTCACGGATAGCAGAGACCCGGATCCGCGCGCAGCAATACAACAGACCAGTGCTTAAGGAGAACTTGTCGTTTCATCTGGCTAAGGCGCGCATTGCGGTGCGTTTTGACCAAAAAGATTTGGATCGCAAGTTGGCCGCCATCAAACATGACAAGGTAGGCATTAGTCCGATCCGGGCACAAGCGTATCAGTACACCGTTGCCCTACTCGCCTTTGAGCAAAAAAACTATAGCAAGTCACTAAACATCATTAGTAAGCTTAGGCGCAGTGCCCCTAATAATCTGTTTTACATCGACACCCTCAGCGACATTTATTTGGCCGACAAACAGCCACAGCGCGCGGTTAAACTATTAACACACTTTGATCAGATCATGCCCAATAACCAGGTGATCTCTCTTAACTACGCCAGCGCATTATTGGCCACCAAACAATTTGCGCAAGCGATAACGGTCTTAGATGCGTTTTTACACAAAAATCCTAAAAACCTACCGGCGTGGGGTCTTAAACAACAGATTCATGAAGCGGCTAAACAGCCAGTATTTCGTTATATCGCTAAGGCCGAGATATCCGCGCTCTATGGTAATTTCAAAGGTGCACTTAAAGATTTATACAAGGCGCATAATCTACTCAAGGATGACAAGATCACCGAGGCACGCATCCAAGCACGCATAAAACAATTGCGCTTTAGCAGAGACAGCTTGAAAAGTTTATCAATTTAAGCAAGAATCAGCGCCATTAACCAACCATTAGGATTAACGATGTCTTCAACAACCCTTTATCATAACCCTCGCTGTTCAAAAAGCCGCCAAACCCTGCAGTTATTGCAAGATAACGGCATAGAGCCAACGATTGTTGAATACCTTAAGAACCCACTCAGCGCTCAAGTAATCAAAGACATCTTGGCCAAACTAGGCATCAGTGCACATCAATTGATGCGCGTGAAAGAAGCTCAGTACAAAGAATTAAAGATTAAAGAGAGTGATTTTAACGAACAACAATTGATCGACATCTTGGTGCAGACGCCAAAACTTATCGAAAGACCTATTTTCGTCAACGGTGACAAAGCCGTTATTGGCCGACCGCCTGAAAACGTGCTGAACATCTTAACGGTGAATAAATAATGGAATTGCGTGAAAAAACCAAGCGCTATAGGCTATTGGGAAAGGCTGGTTATTTCGGTTTATTGATTTTTTTACCTATTTGGCATCTCATTCTAGTGCCATCGGTAATGAATCCATGGGTCACCCTGGCAGTAACACTCATTCCACTCTTGTTACCACTGCGCGGTATTTTAAGCGGCAAGCCTTATACTTACGCATGGTCTAACTTTATCGTACTGTTTTATATGCTGCATGGACTAACCCTGATTTGGGATCGTCCCGATGAACGTTTGTATGTGGTGATAGAGCTTATCTTAGCGACAATGATGTTTATCGGATGTTCTTACTACGCTAAGTTCAGAGGGCAAGAGCTGGGATTAAGTATCCGCAAGAAAAAAGAAGAAAAAGCCTAAGCTGATGCCGTGGTTATCTCTTCACGGCAATTTAGCTTAAAACTATCGCAGCCTTGAGGTATTAAAGCTTCAAGGTTGCTTTGATAAAGGGAATGGTTAACTTGCGCTGAGCTTGCATTGACGCTTTATCTAACTTATCTAATGTATCAAACAATGTTCTTAAATCACGGTCGAGTCGATTAAACAAATACTTAACCACTTCATCGGCCAGCACCAAACCACGAGACTCGGCACGCTTTTGCATCGCCACTAATTTATCATCGTCAGACATCGCCTGAACTTGATAGGTTAGTCCCCAACTAAGGCGCGAGACGAGGTCAGGCAACTTAAAACCAGTTTGACTTGGTGAGTTGGTTGCACTAACAATTAACTTGCCACCGGCTTCACTGACTCGATTATATAAATCAAACAATGCCACTTCCCATAACGGGTTGCCAGCCACTAAATCGATATTGTCCAAGCAAATGAGCGGTAGATTATGTAAATCTTCTAGTATTTCATCACTCATCGAGGCGTACATTTCAAAAGGAATATAAAAGGTATTCTGGCCATTCGCTTGAGCACTGGCACAACAGGCGTGTAATAAATGGGTCTTGCCGGATTTGGCTGCGCCCCATAAATAAACGAATTGACCACTGGAGCCACTGCAAAGGGCTGCTACCTGGGTTAATAATTCTTCGTTATTGGCCGGAAAGAAGCTACCAAACGTTTCATCGTCTGGTAGATATACCGGTAGTGATAGTTGCCTAGGATTTGACAAGGATGAATCTCTTACTCATTAAAAATACCTCGCTAGTTTAACACCTTGCCATTTAGCCAAGCAACTGCTGTGATAGCGTTTATGCTTAACCGAGCAATTTTAGCGCAGGCTTTGACCGAGCTCACAAAAGGGTGCTATTAATCACGCCACAGATAAGTCGCATAACCTAAAGTTTTATCATATTGGCCTAACAACTGTTTTTCCAGCTGCAATACTTCGGTCAATGAGTCCAAACTGCCCAGTAAAGTTGCACTGAAGGTAAATTTCTGTTGCTCATTACGCTTTAGATAAACGGTTTCAATGGCCTTAAGCGAATTAAGGTAATTTAATACCGCGACATATTGCCCGATAGAATCGATGTTAGTGACGGTAAACTCCACTGCTGCCGAGTCTATACTGGTATCGACACTATATTGCTGGGCAAAGAAGTCACTCGTTTGGTCAATCAATGCGGTTAGTGCCTGCTGATGATCGACAAATTCATCCAAACCGGACGCCACAATAGCGTCATAGTTAAAACCATCAGCATCTTGTTTGTAGATAGCCCAATGTAGCTGATAGGTGAGGCCATGGCTGACTACTTTCGCCAAAATCATAAAGTCGGTGGCATAACGTGCGTTTGCCTGAGCAACGCTATCGGGAAACAGGCCCCACACTTCAGTGACCGACAATGCTAATTGATCCTCAAGATCCCATAGTGGCAACAGTATTGGCATGCCGCGATTGTTGGCATGCGCCGTTAGTAGCAGCGCTGTTGTATCGCTGGGTTCATCGGCAACGACGACCCGTTCAAACGCTGGCGTTTCCACGGCCAGCCACAACATCGCTGAAGGACGCTGACTCCCCCAGATCGACACACCTGCCTGCTTGAGCAATCGGTCGACCAAGGTCTCACTAAAACTTGCCACAAGCGTTTGTTGCCCCGCGACTCCCTGATAATTAAAATTGGTGATGTAGCTCATCGCTTTGGGCAATTGCGCCGCGATTAAGGGATTAGTGGCAATGTCACTTTGCCCTGAAATTTTTATCAATACCGATTTAAACAGTGCCTTAATTGTATGGCTACGCAAGGATTTAGATTGGTTATTGACATCTTGACCTGCACTATAGAGGGAATCGACCGACGCCGCTTGAGCCAGAACAGGCGTCCAAACTATTGCAACAAAAATTAGGGTATATAGAAAGATTTTTTTCACGTCAGTTAACTTAATAATAAATCAAAGGAATGGGTTGAAATGGTAGCACAGCAAAGACCAAAACCCCAGTATTGCTAACTGGAGTTAGCGTGCTCAGCCTACCCTAATTCACTGTACCCAAGATGAACGGCCTTACGCATGGATAAATTTCCTACAAATCATCGGTTAAAGCTGACAAAGCAGTCAACTAACGTGCCTTAGATCACCTTTATTGGGTGAAAAACTGAAAAAAGAGTGAAATAAATCTCACTTTTCGATGTTTTCTGACGCCACATTAGTTTAAAATACGCGAAAATTTATCAGGCAATATAGGTTGAAAGTACTCGTGAGTAATTCTAAATCTCTAAGTTATAAAGACGCTGGTGTAGACATCGATGCAGGTAACGCACTTGTTGAAAACATTAAAAGTGTAGTCAAACGTACTCACCGCCCAGAAGTTATGGGTAATCTTGGTGGTTTTGGCGCATTATGCCAATTACCCACTAAATATAAGAATCCTGTATTGGTTTCTGGTACAGACGGTGTTGGGACTAAATTACGCCTGGCGATCGATCTAAAGCGTCACGAAAGTGTTGGCATAGATCTGGTTGGTATGTGTGTTAACGACTTAATCGTGCAAGGCGGCGAGCCGCTATTTTTCCTCGACTACTTTGCGACTGCAAAGCTCGATGTTGAGGTTGCGACGCAAGTAGTAGCAGGCATAGGTAAAGGTTGTGAACTCGCTGGTTGTGCCCTTATCGGTGGCGAAACAGCAGAGATGCCAGGCATGTACCACGGCGAAGACTACGACATGGCAGGTTTCTGTGTGGGTGTGGTTGAGAAGGAAGATATTATCGATGGCACAAAAGTCGCCGAAGGTGATGCCCTTATCGCCCTAGCCTCTTCTGGTCCCCACTCCAATGGTTTCTCATTAATTCGTAAAGTATTGGAGGTTAGCGCTGCCGACCCACAACAAATGCTGGGCGAGCGAAGCATTGCCGATCACTTATTAGAGCCAACACGCATCTACGTCAAGAACTGTCTTGATGTAATCGCCAAGCATGATGTGCACGCACTTTCGCATATCACCGGTGGTGGTTTTTGGGAGAATATCCCGCGTGTATTACCAGAAAACCTAAAAGCTAACATCGACGGCGCAAGCTGGCAGTGGCCGGAAATTTTCAATTGGTTACAAACCAACGGTAATATTGATACCTATGAAATGTACCGCACCTTTAACTGTGGTGTCGGGATGATTTTGGTCGTACCACAAGCTGATTTAGAGAGTGCCTTGGCACAGTTTAAACAACTTGGCGAAAATGCCTGGCACATCGGCACTATCGCGCCGCGCGACGGCGACGAAGAACAAGTTAGCATCGCATAATTGCAGATCATAAGGCTGTTAAAATGACAAAACGTATTGTAGTACTTATCAGTGGTAGTGGCAGTAATTTGCAAGCGATCATCGATAATTGTCACAGCGGCGCTATTGCAGGCGACGTGGTGGCGGTGATTTCAAATCGCCCTGACGTCTATGGCCTAGAGCGAGCACAACAAAGTGATATCGCTAATCAAGTACTCGACCATAAGCTTTACGCAACCCGTGAAGATTATGACCAAGCATTATTAAGCGTTATCGATGCTCACCAGCCAGACCTTGTTGTACTCGCTGGATTTATGCGTATTCTAACGGCTGATTTTGTGCAACATTATCAGGGACGAATGCTAAACATCCATCCCTCGTTGCTGCCAAAATACCAAGGGCTTAATACACACCAGCGTGCCATTGATGCGGGCGACAACGTGCATGGTGTGAGTGTGCACTTTGTGACCGAAGAGCTCGATGGCGGCCCAGTGATCCTGCAGGCTAAGGTACCCGTTTTTGAAGATGATGTTAGCGACGACCTTGCGGCGCGCATACATCAGCAAGAACACCGTATCTACCCGTTAGTGATCGAGTGGTTCTGTCAAGGACGTTTGATGATGCACAGCGATGAGCACAAAGCGCTGGCAACACTCGACGGCAACACCTTAACCGACCAAGGTTACGCAAACGAGTAAACCTGCTGTTAGCGAATAAAAAACAGAGCATATGTCAGTTAAGGAATATACGACCAATAAAGCGCGGCATCTCCCGTCCTTTATCGCCTTAAATTATAAATTGGCCAATTAAAAAATCAGGGATGATTTTTGATTCACGCTGTCCCTGCGCTCACCCCTTCGGGGCCAGCAAAGCTGTTCAAAATTGATCCAGTCAATTTTGTAGTATTTGCCGCAGGCGACTGCATGGATGCAGAAGATAGAGCAACGCAGGAGCAGTTGCCGAAACGCGGATCAAATACGGTATTGATTAGACAATTTATCATTTAAGATCAGCGATAAATTTACGGGTCGCCTTTGCAAATAGCGTCCTTGCTATTTGTCCTTCGGACCAGCTAAAGCTGTCTTAAATTTTTCCAGAAAATTTAATCTTTTGGTTACTTTTCTTTAAGAAGCACAAATTGGTCTGGAATCAATTTGAACAGCCAGCGGCTTGCCCGCAGGGTGAAATACACGGATGTATTTCATAAAGAAAAGTAACTGGTGTGCATGTGCCATGCTCAATTAATGAGATAAAGTTAAGAAGCACATCAAAAAATTCACTGAAGCTATAATTATTCGCTTAACTGACCAACATTAGAGCCAGGGTCGGTGTTCACGTGCACATAGCACGGAGCGGCGGCCTCTGACATCACTGATGCTCTTGAACATCCCCCGCGAAGCTATTCTTTAATCAACTTCAATTCAATCGACTCTTCATTGCCCTTATATGGCAATTCGCATTCAACAATATACACCCCAGCACGGGTCGTCCAGCGTCCCTCAATGCTAAATTGGTCCTTGCTGTTGTTACTTTGGGCGCGCCAAGCAGTCGGGGCTACTCCCATGTCTGTTAACATCTCTTCACTTTGTTCTTTACATAACTTCTCAACCACCGCACTACTGGTTACCTCATTAGCGGTAGCCGGTTGCAAACCTGCCCCGAAATACAGAAGAAATATTGCGCCATAACGAATGCTGCTGGCTAAGTGTTTACTCATTATCATGTTGACCTTCCCACCTTTTCTAACGTCTTTTCGCGTTATTTGAGCATATTGAATAGATAGTATCCTACTAATTTAAATTGCCATTGACAATGACTAATCCATTGGTTATAAACGATGACAGATATTAAATATTCTATTTAGTCGCCCAACACAGATTATTCACAAAAGAATAACGCCAAGCGATTAAATTGTGACTAAAGCGTTATTTTGAAATAGCCAAGTTACACTTCACAAAGCCGCCAACACCCGATGAATGTAATCATTCGTCCCACGTATTATATTGCCTGTAAAAAGCACAATGCTTTATTTGGAGAGTTTCACCTCATGTGTTCTATATTTTCGATTTTTGACATCAAGTCAGATCCACAACAGTTACGTACCACCGCATTAGAAATGTCAAAATTAATGCGTCATCGCGGTCCAGATTGGTCGGGTATCTACGCCTCTGATCGTGCAATTCTTGCACATGAACGTTTATCTATCGTCGATGTCGATAATGGCGCACAACCGCTATATAACGAAAAGCGTGACAATATCTTAGCGGTTAACGGTGAAATCTATAACCACAAAGAGCTTGGCGCTCAATACCCAGACTACCCGTTTCAAACGAAATCAGATTGTGAAATCATTTTGGCGCTGTATCAAGCACACGGTACCGAGTTTTTAGATCAACTCAACGGTATGTTTGCCTTTGCATTGTACGACGAAGCGCAAGATCGCTACCTACTCGGCCGAGATCACATGGGGATTATCCCAATGTACACAGGTCATGACGAACACGGGAACTTCTACGTTGCTTCAGAAATGAAAGCGCTTATTCCGGTATGTAAAACCATTGAAGAATTTCCTCCTGGCCACTATTTTGATAGTAAAGTCGGTAAAATGGTCAAGTATTATTCTCGCCAGTGGAGTGATTACGACAACGTTAAAAATAACGATTCGAGCCCACAAGCACTAAAAGTAGCACTGGAAAACTCAGTCAAGCGTCAGCTTATGTCAGATGTGCCTTACGGCGTATTATTATCTGGCGGACTCGATAGTTCTGTTATCTCGGCAATTACCCAACAATATGCCAAGAAACGTATCGAAGATAACGGCGAATCAAATGCATGGTGGCCACAATTGCATTCTTTCTCTGTCGGTTTAGAAGGATCTCCGGATCTTATCGCCGCGCAGAAAGTTGCTGATCACCTAGGTACAGTCCATCATCCGGTACATTTCACTATCCGTGAAGGCATCGACGCAATTAAAGACGTTATTTATCACCTAGAGACTTATGATGTCACCACCATTCGTGCGTCAACGCCAATGTACCTAATGTCACGCAAGATCAAAGCGATGGGGATTAAAATGGTCCTATCTGGCGAAGGTGCCGACGAATTATTAGGCGGCTACCTTTATTTCCATAAGGCGCCCAACGCCAGAGAGTTCCACGAAGAAACCGTGCGCAAGCTTAATAAACTTCATATGTTTGATTGTGCTCGTGCTAATAAGGCAATGTCGGCGTGGGGCGTTGAAGCGCGCGTGCCCTTCCTCGATAAAGAATTCATCGACGTGGCGATGACTCAGAATCCTGATGCGAAGATGATCAGTAAAGATCGTATGGAAAAGCATATCTTACGTGAAGCATTCACCGATATGTTGCCAGAATCGATTGTGTGGCGTCAAAAAGAGCAATTCTCAGATGGTGTTGGTTATTCGTGGATTGATGAATTAAAGGTTTACGCAGATACAATGGTGAGCGATCAGCAGTTGGCAAACGCGCAGTTTAAATTCCCACACAATACGCCTGATAGCAAAGAGGGTTATTTATTTAGAACCATCTTCGAAACACATTTCCCTAATGAAACCGCCGCTAAGTGTGTACCTGGTGGAAAATCGGTAGCCTGTTCAACGCCTGAAGCGTTGTTATGGGATGAGAGCTTCCAAAACATGAACGAGCCGTCGGGTCGAGCAATCGCTGCCGTACACAACGACAGCTACTAACCCCTAGTGCCAAGCGCCGCCACGCTGTTAAGCATGGCGGTGTTAAAACATCATAGCGTTTACTGTTCCCAGTAGGCTTCTTCTAGACTATCTTCTTTCTCCGGCAACCCTTTTGACAGACGCGGTGAATGTTGATTTAGCATCTCAAAACTCACGCGATTCGAATATTTACACACCTGCGCAAATGAAGAATAGCAAAGCGCGGCTTTCATGTGCTTGCTCGAATTTGGAAAATACTGCTGGTGATAATGGTTTGCCGCCATATCGTGCAACAATGCGGCTAACGCACCATCCCCTGCGCCATTGGTGTTTTTAATCTTGGTTGGTCCGCCCATGTAAGGCTCAATATGCGAAAACACCATCAGTGGATTATTACAATCTTGCTTGCGCATCGCCCGACTAAACTCGTAACGGTTAAAATCACTAATGCTGCCTGTCTTTAGTGGATTGGTGGTCACCCGTTTAACGTCTTCATCACAATAGCCAGAAAGATAGAGCCCTTCTGGTCCGGCGGTCAACAATACTAAATCGACCACGCTAAGGGCCTTCTTTGACGCAAGTAACGGGTCACTCTCACCGGTTAAGGTCTCAGCCTCCTCTTCATTCATCGCCAGAACGGTTACGTGCTTGTCAATGAAATTTAGCCACCAGCTTGGATCTTGTTCGATGATCTGCTTAGTGCCAAGACTCAATACCACTGGCGTGCCACTTTCATTGGCATAGTTCACCGCTGTCATCGTGGCTTGATCAATCGTATCACCCTCACCCACACGCATTAGGTAAGCGCTTATAATCAAAGCTGATGCCTGAGATACGATACGCTTGTCGATGCTCTCACAGCGCAGCGCATTAGCCATGCCACGGTTAAACGCGAATGTCCGTTCACCATCGGCGCTGATCAGGGTAAAACAGCGACCGATAGGACCCGACACGGGCTGAAGAATGTCCAAATCAACCTTCGAAGAGGTATTACATAGGTATTTATAAGCATAACCTTTGGCACGAATAGGATCGCTGATCACCCCAAACAATACACTGCGATCATCAGACAACACCGAGTAATTGTGCAAAGTATTGCCAATGGTCCCGCCCGCAAATTCATGGCTGATCAGATTGTCTGCCATCAATAGTTCATAGATCGCTTCGGCTTGTGCATCGTCGACTAAACATGAGGTGCCCTTGATAAGGTCGAATTTGGCAAGAAACTGATCATCTACCGGCGCTTCAATGTCCACCAGCGTTTGGTCGATGCCACAAATATGGCTAGCAATAGCCGTTTTCTTGGTGTTTTCACTCGCCGTTTTACGGGTCGCTACGGGAAAGTAATGCTTGATTTTACGCTGGCCGGGAAACTTCATAGGTTGAAAACTCGTCAAAGGGTAAAACTCATCTTGAAGAGGTACAAGATGAGCTAGATAGCGCTATTTTAACTGATAGTGGTGCTGTGCAACGAGTTTTATTTAAGTTTATGTGATTAACTGCTGATAAATTAAATCTTTAGCGCACTACATGCCAAATAATTGTCTATCTATCAGCGCCTTTAGCGTGAGAACATGATCATCAGAGTCATTAAGCGCCGCAATATAGTGATAATGTTTGCCCCCCGCTTGCACAAACACCTGCTTATTCTCCTGCTCAATCTCTTCGATGGTCTCTAAACAATCCACCGAGAAAGCCGGACAGATGATATCAACCGACTCGACGCCATTGCTGGCTAACTCGGCCAGGGTGAGGTCTGTATATGGCGTTAGCCATTGCGCCTTACCGAAACGCGATTGATAGGTAACCATCCACTGTTGCTCGGTTAGCCCCAACGCGTCGGCCAATGCATTGGCGGTGCGCTGACATTGCGACTGATAAGGGTCGCCGGCATCGACATAACGCTGTGGCATGCCATGAAATGACATTACTAGTTTATTACTCTGGCCAGTTTTCGCCCACTGTTGCCTAACACTTGAGGCCAATGCCGCGATATATTGCGGATCGTCACAATAATCCATCACGGTGCGCACTTGAGGGATATGTCGCGTTTTAGCGAACGTAGCGCCCAGTTGGTCACAAATTACCGCTGTGGTCGTGGCGCTGTATTGCGGATACAACGGCAGTACCACAATATCCTTAATCCCCTGTCGCTCGAACTGCGCCAATGCCCGGCTAATGTGCGGCTCGCCATAACTCATTGCACTGATGCATTCAATATCAACTTGACTATCTGCGGCGTAAGCAATATTGAGCTTGTCGCAGATAGATTGGTTATAGTGGCGCAGCGGTGAGCCTTTGCTGGTCCAAATTTCGCGATACAATTTTGCTACCTTTGGGCTTCGAAGCGGCAGAATCACGCCATATAACAACGGTTTCCACAGTATGCTAGGCAGGTCAATAACCCGCTTATCACTAAGAAACTGCGCCAAATATTTGTACACTGCGCCAGTTGTTGGCTGCGCTGGTGTGCCTAAGTTAGCGACTATTACACCTATTTTTTTTACCGAGTTGGTCACAACATAAATCCAATAAATCAATTACTCGCGCTAGATTAACATTGCTGGCATGACAAAACACTAATGGCTATTGTGTTATGTCAATAATTGGCGGGAAATGAACAAAAAAAAACGTTCTAATGAAGCATTAGAACGTTTCTTAACAACAGTTGCTGATTAAGCAAGCAACGCTTTGATCTCTTGACTAACAACGGCTACTTCTTTGGTGCCATCTAAGCTATGGTATTTGTTTAGACCCTGCGCTGCCGCCTCGGTATAGTAAGCAATTAAGGGCTTAGTCTGATCGTGATAGATCCCTAAGCGCTTACGCACGGTAGACTCTTCATCGTCTGGACGAATAGCGAGTTCATCACCGGTTACATCATCTTTATTGGCCACTTTAGGCGGGTTATAAACGACATGATAAACACGGCCCGAACCAGAATGAACACGACGACCGCTCATGCGCTTAACAATATCTTCGTCCGGCACATCAATCTCAACCACATGATCAACCACGATGCCATTTTCTTTCATCGCATCGGCCTGTGGAATAGTACGCGGGAAACCATCTAACAGGAATCCTTTAGCGCAATCAGATTGTGCAACGCGCTCCTTCACTAATCCGATAATCAAGTCGTCTGAAACTAATTGCCCAGCATCCATTACCTTTTTAGCTTCAATACCTAACTCAGTTCCGGCCTTAACAGCAGCGCGTAACATATCACCAGTTGAAATCTGAGGAATACCAAAGGTATCCATTAAAAATTGAGCTTGCGTTCCTTTACCAGCGCCCGGAGCACCGAGTAAGATAATGCGCATAATATATCCCCTGTAGAATATCTAATATTTAAATTTATACTGTGATGGATAATACAGAACATTATCCAGATGTACAGTTAACATTGGTTAGACTTTAGGCAGATAGCCGCAATTTTTTTATCCACCTATCAACAGTCGAAAAAAAGGCCCACAACCGAGGTTATGAGCCTAATTTTACGACTTATTTTGACTATGCACGTGGCAATGTCGGATAGTCTAGTCCAAGCATATTACGCATCACGCGTACCACTTGGCAGCTGTAACCAAACTCATTGTCATACCATACATATAAGATACAACCACTGTCGTTCGTGATCGTCGCCGTTGAGTCAACAACACCCGCATAACGAGAACCGACTAAATCAGTCGATACGATCTCGCTCGAGTTGGTAAAATCAATTTGATCTTGGAGATCTGAATGTAAGGCCATATCACGTAGATAATTGTTAAGCTCTTCTTTGTTGGTGCCCTGTTTCAAATTCAGATTCATGATTGCCATCGACACGTTTGGCGTTGGTACGCGAATCGCGTTGCCGGTTAGCTTACCACCAAGTTCTGGCAATGCCTTGGCAACCGCTTTGGCTGCACCCGTTGATGTGATCACCATGTTCAGTGGTGCACTACGTCCGCGGCGCGGTGCTGGGTGATAGTTATCGATTAAGTTTTGATCGTTGGTGTACGAGTGAACAGTTTCAATATGGCCATTGCTGATACCAAACTTATCATTGATCGCCTTTAGCACAGGCGTGATAGCGTTAGTGGTACAACTTGCGGCGCTGACGATACGTGCATCGCCAATCATCTCTTCGTTAACACCATAAACAATGTTATCAATTTCACCTTTGGCCGGTGCGGTTAGCAGCACCTTAGAAGCGCCGGTAGACTTTAAATGTTCAGATAAGCCCGCTTCGTCGGTCCATTTACCGGTATTGTCAACGATAAGTGCATCATTGATCCCA
>Ga0209292_1001693_pt1 | contig 26686 bp, 17 predicted proteins | sample GOMGulsemesocosm_2_FD_184634 | JGI IMG/M metagenome (GOLD analysis project Ga0209292, IMG submission 184634) | Methane-oxidizing microbial communities from mesocosms in the Gulf of Mexico - GOM9C Gulf of Mexico (SPAdes) (version 2) | ecosystem: Environmental > Aquatic > Marine > Cold seeps... | reverse complement strand
CTAGAGAAGAAAGCGCTCAAAGAAAATGAAATCAACACCAAGCAACTTAATCTTACCGAACGGGTTAATGGCCATAAGGCGCGAATCGAGTTATTAAGCATCAATTTTCAGAGTAGTCAAAGCCGCTTAGTGCGGATGAAAAAACTCGCCAGTTTTCAAGGTGTGTCGGAGCAAAAACTAGTGGAAGCGGGGCTTGATGTTAAGCGCGTGCTTATTGAAATACGTCAAATAAAGCAGAAAATCACCGACTCAAAAGCCGCGACTATGGCCATCATCAAGGGCCTAAACTTAGAGCTTGAGATGTTAAACAAGTCTCATGCTCAAACATTAGCACTTATCCATCGCGCAAAGGTTATCGCGCCGCGCAGTGGCTTGGTAGTGTGGCTCAATAATGAGGCCGGTAGTTCGGTTAACAATGGTGAGGCCTTGGTAAAGATTGCAGATACCAGCGCCTACAAGCTGCAAGCCACCATATCAGACTTCTATTCGAACCAATTGTGGCAAGGGATGAAGGTTGCCTTTACGGTGGACAAAACCCAATACAAAGGGACATTAAGCTCAATTATCGCCAGTAATAAGCCGGGGATTCTCACCTTAAACATCGGCTTACACGGCGACACCCATGACAAGCTACGTCAGAAACAGCGGGTTGAGGTCAATTTAATCACAGGTCAGGTACAAGACGCATTAGTGCTGAGCAAGGGGCCTTTTGTTAAGGGCGCTGGGTCGCAACAGGTCTTTGTGATCAAAGATGATTTGGTCCAGCGCTTTGACATTAATATTGCCGCTGGCAATCGAGATCACTATCAAATTAATCAAGGCTTGCGTGAGGGAGATGAAGTGATTATCTCCAATGTCGCGTTATTTCGCCATAAAACTCAATTAACACTTACTCATTAATCACGGAGCAATACCATGCTTAAATTGAACAATATTAATAAGACCTATCAAACCGATAAAATTGAAACCATTGCGCTCAACAATATTGATTTAACGGTTAACAAAGGCGAATTTATCTCAATCATGGGCCCTTCGGGTTGTGGTAAAAGTACCTTGCTTAACATCATTGGTTTGTTGGATAAGCCTAGCAGCGGCCATATTTTTATCGCCGAGCACAAGATTGAAAGTTATCAAGATAAGGTGGTCGCGTCATTGCGTAACCAGAAGATTGGTTTTATCTTTCAGAGCTTTCATTTGATCAACGATCTGCGCGTATTAGACAACGTTGAGCTGCCGTTGTTATACCGAGACATTAGCGCCAAAGAGCGCCGGAAATTAGCGTTAGCGGCGCTAGAACGTGTTGGTTTAAGCGCGCGGACCGCCCATTTTCCATCACAACTCTCGGGCGGACAGCAACAACGTGTAGCCATTGCGCGCGCAATTGTCGGTAAACCCGATTTATTATTAGCCGATGAGCCAACGGGTAATCTAGATAGCCACATGGGCAACGAGATCATGAAAATCTTAGAGTCGTTACACCAAGATGATGGCACCACCATCGTGATGGTGACGCATGACGAAGCCCAGGCCAAACGCACCCAGCGCATTGTACGTGTTTACGATGGTCAGTTGCTCGATTCCAATAATTCGCCATTGCATCTTCAAGCCAGCGCATAAACGAGGTTTATCATGTATAAAAATTATTTGGTCATGGCGTGGAAAGTTCTATTGCGCCGTAAAATGTTCACCTTTATTAGTCTGTTTGGCATCAGCTTAACGCTTGCGGTGTTGCTAATTGCCAGCACGCTGTTTGATAACTACATATATCCCAATGGTCCGGAGAAACGGGCGGCGAATTTTGTCAACATTAGCGGCGTGGTGTTGCTGTCTAAAAAAAGAAACAGCGTGCAAAATGGTGCGCTGGGTTTTCACTTTTTGGCCAATAATGTCGCACGCCTTAAGACCCCCGAAATAATGTCTTGGTACACACGTAATAGTGAAGTTTCTAGTTTTATTGATAACGATCGTTTGCAAAATTTAATGCGCCGCACCGATGATAAATATTGGCAGATCCTTGATTTTGATTTTATCGAAGGTCGCTATTACACCGCACAAGAGTTTGCTAGTGGCGCCATGGTGATGGTGATTAGTGAAAGTACCAAAGTTGAGTTCTTTGGCAAGCAATCAGCCTTAGGCAATAAAATCACCGTTGCCAATCAAACCTTTCAAGTGATTGGTGTGGTTAAAGATGTTTATGAGCTTGAGCATTACGCGCACAGCGACATGTGGGTTCCTTATACTACGTTTGCCGACACCAACTATAAACAGCACATATTGGGCGATTGGAACGCGCTGCTCTATCACTCAAATACAGCTAAGATCCCAGCCATGCAGAGCGAATACTTGGACTTGCTCGCCAGTGATTTTGTCAGTGTTGATCCCGTTAAATTTGCCACCGCGTATAGCGCCGCAGACACCAAGTTTATCGCATTTAGCCGTCAAATTAGTAGCGACGATGATTATCGAACTCAGTCTACTACCATCGGCAGCGCGCTTTTACTATTAGCGTTTGCGTTTATGGTGTTGCCGTCAATTAATCTAATCAATATTAATGTTAGCCGCATCATGGAGCGATCTTCTGAGATTGGCGTGCGCAAATCATTTGGCGCTACCAGCAAGCAGTTAGTGATTCAATTTTTAATGGAAAATATCTTGTTAACTGCCGTTGGTGCGGTGATTGGTTTAGCGATTAGCACGTTGATTTTGTGGCAGTTAGAGTTGTCACAAGCGCTACCCGGCGCAGATTTTCAATATACGTGGCACACCGTGCTTTATGGCATGGTGATGATCCTTATTTTCGGTCTGCTGAGCGGCGTTTACCCCGCCTACAAAATGTCAAAACTAGATCCCGTTACTGCATTAAAAGGAGGGGCATAATCATGCTACAACACATCGCAAAATTAACTTGGAATCGTCGCAAAGAGAACATCCTGATTATCACCGAAATATTCATTACCATCTTGGTCCTATTTGGCATCACCTCAATGCTGGCGAGTACCTATAATACTTATCACAAGCCATTAGGTTTTGAGTGGCAAGACACGTGGTCTATTAGCATGACGCCCTCCTCGTACCAAGAGAAAGGCATGGACAGTACCATCAAGCAGATCGCCGAGGCTTTGCAACAACAGCCAGAAATTGACCAGGTGACCCTGTCATCTATCGGTCTTTTTGTTGATAGCGCATCGACGCGCGGTGAAAAAATAGATGGCCGTTATTCTACTTACCTGTTGACGCATTTCTCATTGGATAGCCCGGCCAATTTAGGCGTAAAACTGGTCGCTGGTCGTTGGTTTGACCAGCAAGATCAAGGACAGAACTACACCGCGGTGATGGTTAATCAACAGTTTGCCGATGAGATACTAGCGGGCAAAGAAGCGATAGGCTATGAGATCCGGTATGAGAGGTTTACCGTACGCATCGTTGGGGTGTTTGAAGACTATCGCCATCGCGGCCAATTAAGACCGTCGATGCCTTACATGTTTTATGGTCACCCGCTTGATAGCAGCGATGTTAGTCGCTTAACACATATCAACGTGGTGTTTAAACAGGCGCAACGCCCTAATTACGAACAACAACTGCAGCAGGTATTGCAAGGTGTCGCGCCTAACTGGAACTTTCAAATAAACAGTTTAAAGGATTTGCGCCAGCAGCAAATTAACCTATTTGTGACACCCATGCTGATCTTGTCGGTGGTGGTTGGCTTTTTATTATTGATGGTCGCCATGGGTTTATTTGGCGTGTTGTGGCAAAACATTAACCGCCGCACCCAAGAGATTGGCCTGCGCCGTGCACTAGGCGCAAGTGAAGGGGCGATACAGCGGCTGATCATTGGCGAGTTATTGGCACTAACTGGCTTTGCTAGTCTGTTGGCCTTGGTCTTGCTAATGCAGTTACCCCTGTTGGAGGTGATTGATTTGGTGACGTGGTCTAACTTCTGGCTGAGCGTGACAATTGCTATTAGTGTAATGATTTTATTGGTAATATCATGTGCTTGGTACCCTAGCCGGATGGCGATAAAGATGGCTCCGGCCGATGCATTGCATTATGAATAATGGCCTCTAATTGACGGAAAAGAAATGAAGTTTCAAGACAACAGCGCGCATTTAATCTTGGTGGTTGACGATGATTTGTCGGTCACCGCCTCATTAACTTTATTATTAAAGCAACATAAGTTTAGAGTGAAAACGGCGGCGGGTCCCGCGCAAGCACTCGAGATTATCGACCAGCACGCGGTTAGCTGTGTGCTCCAAGACATGAATTTTTCACGCGCGACCACCGGCGAAGAGGGACTGGCTTTGTTGCAACAAATACGTCAGGCACAGCCTCAACTTCCCGTGTTGTTAATGACCGCTTGGGGATCTATTTCACTAGCCGTTGAAGGCATGCGCTATGGTGCCAGTGATTTTATCACCAAGCCTTGGGACAATGACAATTTACTGCGCACCATTGGCACCATTATTGGGTTGGTTAAACCTAGTGTCGATAGCAAGCTTGATCGTCAAACATTGGCGCAGCAATTTGATTTTTCTAATGTCATTGGTGACTCGAGTGCGATGTTGTCGGTATTAAATACCATTGCCCGGATCAGTAAAACAGACGCCTCGGTGCTTATTTTAGGTGAAAGCGGTACTGGTAAGGAAGTGATTGCCGATGCCATTCATCGCAATTCCAAACGCGCTGATGCCGCCATCATTAAAGTCAACATGGGCGGGATCACCCCTAGTTTATTTGAGAGCGAGATGTTTGGCCATGTTAAAGGCGCATTTACCGATGCCAAACACGATCGCCAAGGTCGTTTTAGCAGCGCTAATAACGCGACCCTGTTTCTCGACGAAATTGGTGAATTAGACAAGTCGTCACAGGTTAAATTGCTACGCGTATTGCAAGATCAAACCTTTCAAATGGTTGGCTCGTCTAAAAACAGCAGCGTTAATGTCCGCATCATTTGCGCCACAAACCAACAGCTCGAAGGCTTGCTGGCTCAGGATCTGTTTCGCGAAGATCTGTTTTATCGGATCAACCTAATTACCATCGAACTGCCACCGCTGCGAGAGCGCATTAGTGACATTCCATTATTAGTGCAACACCATTTAAGTAAGGTCAGTAGTTTGTATGGCATCGAGCAAGCGAGCATTACACCCGCTGCCATCGCGTGGTTATGCCAGCAACCGTGGCCCGGCAATATTAGGCAGTTGTGTCAAACTGTTGAACGAGCTTTATTGATGTCGGGTAAGCGTGAACTCGATATTAACGATTTACAGCCTAATCGTGCGAGCACTGACAACAGCGACTCTGCCTTTAGTATCGGTGAGGTCACGCTCGATGAAATGGAAAAACTGATGATAGAGAAGTCGATCACGGCCTACGCCGGTAACATATCTAAAGTAGCTAATGCTCTTGGGTTAAGTCGCGCTTCGCTGTATCGCCGCTTAGAAAAACACGGGATAACACATTGAGCCTAAAATTTAAGTTTTACAGCCTGATCTTTATCTTGCATGGCGCGCTGCTAACCGGTGCGTACGCTTATCTGCCCGACGAAAAGATGGTGTTTTTTGTGGTAGAACTATTTCTGGCGCTCAGTTTGTGGTTGTTTTTCGTGTTAACAAAGAAGATTTTCGCGCCGCTTGAGTCCATCGCAATTTTTCAGACCATCTTAAAAGAACAAGAGTTTTCGAGCCGCTTTAGCCAAACCGGTAATAATGAGCTCGATGGGTTACTGGGCTCTTTTAACTATATGTTAGATCAGCTCTACGCCGAACGTCACCGACTCGGTGACAAGCAAGGCATGTTACAAAAATTGATGGACGCGCTGCCCCTGAGCGTAATGGTATTAGATTATGATGATAAGCTGAGTCAACTCAATCCTGCGGCCTGCAAGCTATTTGGTTTAAACGAAAATCAACCGGCATTTATTGATCAACCGCTGCGCGTTATTAAGCACCCGTTGATATCGCAACTGGAATCGCTTGAATTGGGCCAATCAAAATTGCTGAGCGATCATCAAGGAAAACGCTATCGCTGTCATCGTAGCCGTTTCACCGATCGCGGTTTCGATCGCCAGTTTGTGATTGTGCAGGAGTTAACCGATGAATTAAAATCAAGCGAAAAGAAAACCTACGACAAGCTCATCCGGGTGATGTCACATGAAGTGAACAATACCATCGCCGCCTCTAGTTCGGTATTACGCTCTTGTTTATATTACAGCGACCAGATAGAGAGCGATGAGCGCAGTGACTTTGAAACCGCGATTAAGGTGGTGATAGAACGCAGCGACAATCTCAATCATTTCATGCAGGAATATGCCAAGGTGGTGCGCTTACCCGAGCCAACCCTAGAAAGCTGCAATCTATATCATCTATTATTGGCTCATCAACGGTTATTGGCCGACCAACTAACTCAGGCTAATATCACATTGTCATTGCCACAAGATGGCGATCAAATAAGTAATATCAGCGCCGACAAAAAACAAATGGAACAAGTGCTGCTTAACATATTGCATAACGCCATTGAGTCTATCGGCAGCGACGGTCAAATAAGCGTGCAATTTAGGGGGAATCAACAGGGTTTAACGGTAAAATTCATCGATAGTGGGGCAGGTATTACGCGGGATAATCAGCAGGATTTATTCACCCCATTCTTCACCACCAAAGCCGAAGGTCAAGGCATCGGCTTGATGCTGACCAGCGAGATCCTCAACGCCCATCAATTTGAATTTTCACTGCAAAATAGAATAGACCGCCAAGGGGCTTGTTTTGAGATTATCTTTAACATGGTAGGTAGTTAGGTTTCGGCAAAAAAAAGGGGCCAGTCGATTGACTAGCCCCTTTTTTTTATTGTTATTATTGCTTCACTTTAATGCGCTCAATATCGGCCATTAAATTCTTCGGCTTAGGGGAATCTTCTCCCATGACGAAATCTAACTGCACATATTGATCGGTTGCGCCAGCGGCACTTGCTTTGTATTTCCATTGCTTAAGGGCTTTTCTACTGACCTTGTCAAAAACGCCCTGCGGCACAGATTTAACCACCGAGATGTTCATCACACTGCCATCGCTCATGATATCAAACTGTAATACCACCGAGCCATTAACCTGGTCTTTTGCTGCTGCTATCGGATAACGTGGTTCGATTCTAATCTCAGGGTAAACAGCGGCTTCCTTAGGCGTCGGTGGCTCTGGCGCCGCAAATGCAACACTGGTGATAAGCAAACTAGCAGCGATGCCTGCGATAGCTTGCGCGGGACGATTTACTAAGCGGTGGTTTTTTAACATGCTAATTCGTTTAAACATAATATTCCTTTGGGTGTAGTTAGAGTCGATACAAAGACGATGTTGTGCGCTTTGGGCGCAGTTAATCAACGCTTTGCCATATTCAACACGCTCATTTAAGCTTTTATTGTTGAGAACGTGGGTATCACAAGCAATTTCTTGGCTTTTTCTAAAACTGCGGTAGCCAAGCCATGCGATAGGGTTAAACCAACAACAACTTAAGCCGATCACCACCAACACATTGACTAGGTTGTCTTTGCGTTGGTAATGGCATAACTCGTGCTCAAGAATCAGTTGTTGTTGCTGTTGGTTATAAAGGGTGTTGAAGTTAGTTGGTAACACCAACTTGGGCGATAAAACACCGGTTAACATTGGACCAGCGACTTCATCACTGTGATAGGCCGCTAAGCCCTTGGGCAGCACAACTATCAAGCCAGCGCTGGATATAGGGATTAACTTATGCTTAAAACGGCTGCGCAGGGTACTCACTAAGCTGATTAACCCCACGGTTAGTGCGCCGATTAGCCACAACACTTGCCACGAAATTAGTTCGCCAACTTGTGCACTTTGTGTATTGAGACTAATGATATAACGGCTGATTTCACCGCTTGAGCCGGTCGCAAAAAACTGCGGAAAGCTGTTAACCACCAACGCCAACGGAATAAGCAACCACAATGCATAACTCATGGTGCCACCGAGATAGCGACTGGTGCTTCTTTCATTGAGTATCAAGGCGGCAACGACGATAGTTAGCAGCCATTGTTGCGTGAAGATCCAACTAGCCATTGTCTTTCTCCCATTGATTGATCAGTTGCTTTAACTCATCGATATCATCTTTGGTTAACTCGTCACTCTTAACAAAATGAGAAACTAACGGGGTTAAGCGTCCGCTAAACATACGTTGTAATAGGCTTTTACTTTCTTTAAAGGTGTAATCATCACGGGCAAAAGCGGGTGAATAAACATAACTACGCTGTACTTTTTCAAAACTGATCGCTTCTTTTTTTACCATACGACTAAGCAACGTCTTCACCGTTTTTTCATGCCAAGGCTTGTCGTTGTTGAGGCGCTCGATGATCTGTTGCGCGGTAGCAGGGTGGCCCTTCCATAACGCATCTAGCACATCAAACTCAGTCTTACTTATTTGTGTCATTCTCGATTTCCTCGACCAGCTAAAATTATTGATTACAGGTGTAGTTCATGAGCTAAGGATTACATTTGTAATATGTTAAGTCAAGGGTCTTTGTGTAAGTCGCTGCTGCTGGCTTAATCACATGAGCGCATACTGGTGCCTGCAACCGTGACATAGGTGCAGCGTTTACCATCGATGTTACCGCTGACCACGCTACCATTTTGTGAATTGTTGATGATGGTTCTATTGTTTTGTTGCCGCTGTTGGGTCGGTGGGACCGAGTTCTGTTGCGCGGCTTGATTGGCAACAATGGTTAAGACTCCCATGACCTGTTCATTGCCTTCGTGGCCCCACTGACCTGTTTGCAGGTTAAGCCAGTAGTTGCCATTATTGACGATATTGCCGCTCACCTTATCAAGCAGCGAAATTCCAGTGTTAGTGAGGTGTTCACCGTTAAGGTGAATGTGACGTTGCTCTTGTGCTTGTGCGCTGGAAACGACGAGCAATGTAGTGACTAATTGTAATCGTTGAAATTTATTCATGATGAGCCTCTTGGGTTGTTGGAATTATCGAAAAAAATTGCCATTTGCTGGTGGCTACTACCTGCCCTGTGGCGTTGAGCGCGTTGATCCGCCAGCGATTATTGCTATTGACCTGCAGCGGCTCGGCTAAAATGGCCAGTGGGGTGTAATGGGATTGGTGGGGCTTGAGCAATGCCGAAAATACAGGGCCTTGTCGATTGAAAACCTGCAGTTGATAGAGCGAAATATTGGCCCGTGGTCGCCAAGAAAACTGTAATTTGGCGAGGGGGATCGGCGTGTTTTCTCGCGGTGATAGCAATTTGATGTGATTGCTTGCGTGCTGTACTTTCGCTGCGTCGATGGCAACACGGCTGGCGACATAATAACGCAGTGGCGGCAATGGAAAACCGGCTACGCCGCCATTATGAATCACACCAAAGCCGGTGTCTGAGTCGCCTTCTTTGTCTGGTGTTGCCTCAATTCTTAATAATAGTTGATAAGGACCGATGATCTTATTGGGAATGTTTTTCCGATTGGGTCCGGCGATGGTTATTTTTCCCGTCGGTGGCAACCCAATATTAAAACGCTCAAGCAGGGTGTAGCGACGCTGCATAGCGCGTTGTTCGAGCGGTAAGCTGGCTTGGCTGAGTAAGTCAAAATCACTTGGTGATTGCTGCCCTGGTTGCACCACCTCCCAACGCCCCTTGAGCCGTCCAGATCCCGTATAAAAAATGGTGGCGCTAACGGTGGGGGAGGTTTCATTGGTCGCCAATAAGTGAACCGATTGTGGTCCTTGCATCGTGTTGAAATAGGGGATCACCTTGGTTAAAGAAAGTGGCACGCGCGCGCCGCCACCAGCCATACGACAGGTAACACTAATGTATTGGTCGGCGCCATTGGCCGAAAATTTTCTGACATAGAAGAAGCTTGAGTTTAACCCGCGCTGAGCATCTTGATAGGCGCGCCTGATCACCGACGCAGGAATGGTCATGATGTCGGTAAAATTGGTTGAATTGGCACTGCGGCGTGACAAGTCGAAGGTGATTGGCAGCCGGCCATAAATAGTCCCAGTGACACAAGGGTTGGTGTTACTTACGGTGTTGGCGGCGGTGGTGAGCTGGCCGCACCAGAATCCCGCGCTCGCTATTTGCCCGGCAGTGTCCCTAAAAGTAAGGTGAACACTGGTGGCTCCGCGCGAGCTGACATTCACACCAGATGGGTGCACGACAGTGACGCCGACCACTTGCGCCGCAAAGCTAAGGATTAAAAAAGTGCCGAGGACCTTGAAAGAATGCATAGTAAACTCCTATAAACAGGCTGGCGTCACTTAAAATTTAAGAGATAGGCCGGCGTTAATTGACCAGCGGCGAGAACGCTGGGTCAACAAGAAATCAGGCTGGTGGCTGTTGTTATGCTGCATAAAATAGCGCAGGTGCCATTGCCCGTGCAGTGGCGGTTGACCAAAGAGTGGCAGCTGCATAGCCTGATTGAAATTGATGTCAGCGCTGAGGTTTTTTAGTTTGCTACGGCCGATTGAGTCGTACTCGTTGCTGAAGGCCAGCGTGATGGCCAGCCCAGTATCTTGACTGAGCTTAAAGTCGCTATTAATGATGCCGCCATTGCTGTAACTGACCATGTTTTGTTCGATGTCGGCGTGGCGCGCGCGCGACAGAGTAAAGCCGATATTATGTTTGCTGCGCCATGACCGCTGCACGTTAAGTTGGTGGTTGAGGCTGTTAATGTCTGCCAGCGTACGGCCAGTTTGTAAGTTATTGATGCGTGAATGATTGACGCTATATTCAATGGCAGTTTTGGGCAGTTGCCAATCGAGGGAGAGCTGTGTTTGGCGGGTCTTTTGGTCGGGCAGGTGACTTTGGCCATTAAACCCTGATATTGCCTTGTCTGGTGAGTTTATCGCGTACTGATGCACCGCGACATGGCTTGCTTTAAGGCTCGGTAGCCACAAGTGATTGTTGCGCTGGAACAAGCTTGCGACATTGAACTGGCTCTCGTACTCGATAGTTTGAGTTTTGGTGGTCAGGAGGCTAGGGATATTGTCTAGGTTGTCGCGAGTGCTCTGTTGTTTAATTTGCCAAGTGATGTCGCCAAATTGGCCATTTACCGTTAAGGAGTCACTTAGGGTGTCGGCACTTGAAAAGTCGCTGATCGATTTATACAGGGGATCGATACGCTGGTGCTGGGCCGCTAATGTCAGGGCCACTGGCCAATCGTCTTGTTGCTTGGGGCTCAATATCTTCGCGCTGATGGAAAGCTGATAAGCATGGTCGGTGCGTGATTTTAGCGTGACTAACTCAAGCCCTTCGCTTAGTGCGTCATCGCGGCCATTGCCAAAGCGGCTACTGGCATAGCTGGCCTGGGCGCGTAATCGTTGGTCAAATCCTTGTAGTGTTAAATTGGCGGACCAACCTTGGCTATGCTCGACATCGGTCACTTCACCTACTGCAAAGTCGGCTATCGATTGCACATTGGCATCGATGGTACTTATCTCTAGTCGCGCCTGCTCGTCGCCAAGCAGGTCGATGCCTAAGGTAGCTGCGCTAATGTTGTGGGCTGAAGATCTCAGGCCGGTAATATTGCGCCAACCGACCATGGCGCTGCCGTTCTGGCTAGTGATAGACAAGTCCATCCGTGGATTGAGGCTAAAGTTGGCGCTAATTCCTCGATTGTCGATGCCACCTATAAGTAGTGGCTGTTGGGCGAAGCTGACATGGCCCAGTGCTAGCGCTAGCTTGTTATTGCGGTATTGAATGAGGTAATCACTAAGATCGATCCGCTTTGCCTGCTGCTGCTCTTGTGAGAATAGCAGTGCTTGTTCTTGCTTGGTGACGCCAAGCATGTTGGCATTGGCGCTTAGCTGCCAATCTTTTTTAGCCAGTGCGGCAGTCATGGATAACTGTAAGGTAGCGTGAGTGTCAGATTGTGAACTCTGCGATGATTGCTGTTGTATATTTGTGGCAACGGATAGGTCGCCATCGAGCTTTATCGATGCCTGCTGGTAGCCGCCTGGGGTTAATATATTGATTGATTGGCGTAGGATTTCGTTGCTGCTACGGGGATCTGCCGATTGGTAGACCACGAGTTCGTGTTGACCCGCGGGCAAAGGAAACTGGCGTGGGTTATAACGAAAGCTGGTGTCACTTATTTTAACAAATAATACGCTACTCTCTTGCTGATCTATCACGAAGATAGGGCTTGATGTCGCCTTTGGCAATTGAATTAACAGTGAGTCGGTCGATCTGATCCATCGTGCTTCTTGTGCAAATGTTGGCGGCGAAAAAATTAAAATGAGGCAGCAAAGAAGGACTGGACTAAAGGTGTTTGGGTTGACATATCCAATGTTCATTGTTCGCTCCTTGCTGTTTCCTTGAAAAAGGGACGAGACCGCAGCAGTGTTACGGTCTCATTCGGGTTATCTAAATTTTACGCTTGGCGGCGCAATTTTTAGTTTACCTGGCTTAACACAACGGTCTTTTTTACCCGAATAATTTGTTTTGTAGACATAACCTCGCGGGCAACGGAGTGGGTTATGAAAATGCTCACTTCCGGGGATCAAGCCGCGTGCTCCACATTTGTCTTTACCTGATTTGGTGTAAGGAAAGGTACCGGCACTGACGCCTAAAACAGTTATCGATGGGCACGAGATTGGTTTGATTGCGTCGCCGGTTCGTTTTTCGCAGCGAACTCCCGATCTGGCTCGATTAATCTTAAAGCTGTACCCGCTAGAACATTTAAAGTAAGAGGGCCCCGAGGCCGCCTCCACGTTGAAGCTAGGCGATAGTGAACTTGCAACGATAATAGTGGCGACCAGCATGCTACATTTTTTGATATCCATGAGTATTCTCCATTAGTGATTAATGGCGCCAAATAACGGTGGGATTAGCGCCGGACTTAATCATTAAATAATTAGGGGAATGGCGCTTGAAAGTTTCATGAAATAGTGTGATTTAATATGAATGGTTTAACTATTAATAGGTTAAGTAGTTCACCTTGCCTCGTTTATTGGTGGCAACTGACTCAATAAAGGCATTGAGGTATCGTTGATGGTCTGCATTCCACTGCTCGCCCAACTGTTTTTTAATCTCTTTAGCCTCTTTTACGGCCCGATTGTATTGGCCGAGTTGATGCTGATAGGTGGCAGGCAACATAATAAACCAAGGCCTAGGATCATTCCATTGTGCCTGCTGCACAACCTTAAGATAGCCAGTGGCTTGGTGTGGTTGCTCTTGATGTAAATAAAAAAAGGCGCTAAGCGCTGCTGAAAAAGTCCTTGGGTAGGCGTAATCGTCGCTGTGCTTAAATGTTTGTGTCGATAACTCAATGGCCTTGGACAGATCATGTTGTTTGAACGCGATGATGGCCAAATCGGCATCAACTAACAATGCACTCTCAATGTTATTGATCTGTTGGTAGATGGTTTTTATTTCTTCGAGTTGACGTATCGCTTGTTTAAGGTGGCCCTGGGCTATCACTATACCCACTAGCTGGTGTTTGGCCATCGCAAGGTAATGACGACTGCCTAATTGTCGAAACAGCGTGATCGCTTGTTGATAAAATTCTGTGGCTAAGGCTTGATCCCCGCTCCCGACCCACACTGTATTGCCTAAATTATGTAATGCCTGTGCACTGCGCAGTAGGTAATCGTGACGCTGGTATTGCGCTAATGCCTGCTTTAAATAAGAGATGGCTTTAGGGTTGTCGCCAAGCGCCAGATAGCCGGTGCCAAGATTCATTAATTGATTACCGATTTCTTGTTGATCGTTTAAGGCGCGCGCTTGGGTCAGCAGTTGATGTGAGATGGCGTTGGACTCGGCGAGTTTTCCTTGCTGATAAAAAATATTTGAGCGGATACTATCGATCGCCATTTGACCGCGTTTATCGGGATTGAGTCCTTGCACGTAAGCGATGATCTGACGGCTCTTCTCAACCTTGTTCTGGCGCATGAGCGCGTCGGCCTTGAAAATGTTGGCCCAGATAAACTCGGGTTCCTTGGTTAGGGCCATATCGAAGTAGCCAATCGCGTCGGCATAATCGGCGCGGTGGAGATAACTCATCGCAATCGCGTAATCTTGGTTGGCTTTGTTATTATCGGTGTAAGTATCGCTCAAACTCAGCCGTTCAGGTTCTGGTGGCAGCAGTTGGTCAATTAAATGTTCCAGCAGCATCTGCGTACATTGCAATATATCATGATGAATGAAGCTAAACTCTAGGGTCGCTTGGCCACTGCGCGCTAAGGTATAGCTAAGTTTTGGGGTGTTATTATCAAGCGAAAAACGTAGCGAGAGTGATTGTTTGCAGCCTAAGGCCTGACAATAGCGGCGATGAGCCTCTGCTGGTGGTGTTTTATCATCGTTAATTGTGATGCTTGCCAGTCCCTTTAGGGTATTTTTAGTACTCGTCACATTGAGCTGACTATAACCTTGCAGGTATTGAGTGACCAGACTCATCACGCCATATTCAATCCAAAGATCTTGCGGATCTTGGCTGTTAAGCGTCACCGGCCATACCATCAGTTGCTCAGTCCCTACGTAAACGTTGGTGTTATTAAGTGGAGCACGCCACCAAATAATGGCTGCAACGAGAGCAACGACCATGATTATTGCACTCGTGACATAATTTATGCGGCGGGGCGTATCCACCAGGATTGGTTTATTGGCTGGGGAGTTTGGCTCGATTGGTTGCTTGTATACGGTCAATGAACTATCGAGGCGAAATCCCTTACCGCGAACCGTGTGTAATAACGTTGGTTCTTTACCATTATCGCCAAGGACTTGGCGAGTCTCACTGACAAGGTGTGATAGTGAGGACTCACCCACGATTTGCCCCGGCCACAATGCATCCAGCAAATAATCGCGACTAAATGTTGTACCTGGCGCTTCTATCAAGATTGCGAGCAAGGCAATAACCTTATCTGTGGCGTCGATCGCTTGATCTTTTTTACACAGCGTTGATTTATGGCTATCGAGTGTAAAGTCGTTAAATTGATAAACGAAATATTCTTTAGTCACTCATTTCTCCCTGCTTTTTAACCGACATGCGGTTTTTATTTAGCTTAGCTAATGATTGATAAGTGTGCTGAAAATATTTGTGACTAGCGAATCATTGTCGATGAAAAAGCAAGTTATCCAGAGCATCCGTGATAGCCGCTTTACTGCGCGTTTGGATTATATTCCTTTTTAGTTTAAGGCGATAAATAACAACCAAGGCGCTATTTCCCCATGCTTAACCGATTACCTTATCTATGCAGTGTGCAGCGGGATACCACTGCTTAGCATCGCTTGGATGAAAGGTTTTCTGAGCTGCTCTTTGGTGTGCGGAAAAGCACGTTGATATAGATCTACTGAGTATTTAGCTTGAAGCGATAAGGCTTTATTGGCGTATTGTGTTGCCTTACCTTACTCGACTCACCAACTAATTGCAGGCACGCCGCAGCGACAGCGTAGGTGGTAAAAAACGCATTAGGATCGTCAGCAGCAATGAAGCTTACCGAGGCGGCGCGTTGAAACTCTCCTTGATTAACCAGTAATATTGCGCGCATGCTCATCGATGAAAACTTTAATGGATCGTAGGGGTTGAGACGTTGCGCCTGGTTTAAATTGAGTAGCGCTTGACTGTCATGGCCATTGTTTTGGCGCCGATGGTGTTAAGCGTTAATCAGTCAATGGGCGATAAAAACAATCTGCGGCATTGCGCCAACAGATTGTTTTTATCACCGAAGGTTATTTAAGGACCGGGAAATGCGTATCGATTAATCCTTGGTTAACCCGTTGTAGTCCTCCGATAGCTGCTATGCCATTGTCGGTAAAGTTACTCGGCTCGACCGGGCTAGTCTGCGCATTATCAACCATGCCTGTGCGTTGAGTAAAGTGGCGATTATTGCCATCATTCATTAAATCATTGGCAATCGACGGGTTGTTATGCCCCGTTGGAATGAGCGTCCATAACAAGGCATGACCTATTTCATGGGCCAGAGTCTCACCAATTAATCTACCATAGAGGTTAGTCGCAAATGTTTCTAAGGCCACATTGGCGCCCAGTCCCTGCGACGCGAGCTGAATAAGCAGTGCCTGAGTGGTGACATCTAACCCAGTGGGGTCTTGTGAGCCAGTGGGGAATGCGTTATCAAAGGCATTGGGATAAATATCGATGGTTCTATTTGGGATGATATTACCGATTGCCCCCGCTGGATTTTGCGCGATACCTGTCATTAACAAACTGGCCGCATTTTGGTTGCGAATGACTGCCGTTGTTAATACCGCTGGGGTGAGATGGGCAGGCGTCGCCTCAGTGAAACTGCCCACATTCCATAATGTTCTGACATTGATATCGGCTAATAACGTATCACAGGTTAATTTGGCAACATCAATAATGTTGTTTTTAAAGGGCAACAGACCCAAATCGGTCAGTGCCTGATCAAATTCGCCAGCATCTTCGTTAACTGTTACAAACTGTGGAATACTCAACGGTAGTTTAATGCTTTGCAGCACTTGGTTATCTCCGTCACGCACACTAACATCGATCTCGCTAAGACCTGGTGTTATGCCTGAAATAGACACTGTCTCGCCAGTGGATATGTTAGCACCACCTGTTAGGGTCATATCACCCTTGTGGGTTGGTGGCACGGCCCAACGAATCGATCCGCCTGCAGGCATATTAGAGACCCGAACAGAGAATTGGCTAATGCCTGTTTTGTCCCCTGCGCCAGGCGAACCGATGGCTGCTGGATTAAAGCTACGTGCACTTGGGGTTAGGTCGCTATTTTCGATGATGCGAATCAGTGTTTGTCGCTGGTCATTAGCGACAGATACTGTTTCAGTGCCATCGGCGCCACGTGTTACTTTGACGTTGCCTCCGGCTGAATTACTCGCATTGGTGATTGCTTTTTTGATTTCAGGCGAGCTGGTTAATGGCGCAGCATCTTTCTTGCCAACAACACTAGACGCTGCATCGGTAAACGAGTCTAGTACTTTGACTATTTGTTTATTGGCCTCTCCATCTGACAGGAAGCCTTCCTTGTTGAGTTTTTTAATTTGTTCGATTTGCTTCGCGCCATCTTTTTTCTGATTGGCCATCACCGCAAGGCTGGCGAAGTCTTTAGAAATTCCGGCGAGATCGGTGACGCTTTTAGAGGTTGTGTTCAAGGCGCCTAACGCATTTGCTTGGGTGCCTTCCAATCCCGTTAGGTCTTTAAACACGCCACTCTTTCCTAATAACTCAAGCGCTGCTGCGATGCCGCTTGGGTCGGGCAAGGCTGCTGGTGTTTGCAGGTTGATGATGCTGGCAGGCAAGTCTTTTACTTGCAGGTTGCCCGGATCGCTGCGTCTACTTGCCGTCGATACAGGATCAATCGCTGTCGGCGCCGTGCCGCATGGTTCATCATTGAAGCGCCAATGTTTAGTCTCATCAATTTCCTCACAGCTGTTACAGTTGCCCATCACCGATTCGGCATAAACGCCTTTGGTTGGCACGCTAACCCGATAAGGGTCAAGCGGCGTGGTCGGTTGATAATGTTCAAACAGGTTGGCTACGTGTTTAAACACAGGATCTAGCTTTTCGCCAGGAATGACTTTTAATACGAGGTTGTTTCCTATCACTCCCATGATCTTGTTATCAACCACGCTGGCGACACTTTTTTCGCCGCTGTGCGGGGCAATATAACCATCCAATAAACAAAACAGTCGGCTAGCGTCCATCGAAGACCAAATAATTTTGTGTGAGAGCTCTAAGTGCTCGTTGAAAAAACTTACTAACGCCGCCGCGGCTTCGCGATCTTCCTTTCTCGGGTTTTTATTTTCTCGGTGATTAAGCGGGGTATATATGAGGGCCGCATCGGTGACTACATTGCCCTCATCGTCTTGTGTATTGATGATGTCGTTGTTGACCCTGCTTTTTCGCACAATGTATTCGTTTAAATAGGGGGTGCGGTAGCTCAAATAGGCAGAACGTAAAATTATTGTTGAAAATGATTTTACTTCAGTATTGGCTCTAAAGCGTAAATGCTTAATTTGTTTACGGGTAATTTGCTGGGTGGCGCTGGTGGCAATGCTTACTTTGAGCGCCACCCCTTTGCGGTAACTCGATAGCAAGGTAAGGTCTAAGTCGAGCTCGCGTTCTGCACCATCATCGGCAATGGCAAAAATAGTCATGGTATCGATAAATCCTCTGACAATATCAGGCACATATTGTTGTTCAAAAAGTCGATCCTTTTCGGCTTCGGTCAATGGTACTTCACGCTCTAAATGAAATGTCATTCGGCCAAAAAACCACGGGAAGGGGATTGATAGATCATATTCTTCGGTTTTAGTCGCTTCATCTATTTCTTTAATCACCGGTCTTTGCAGTTCAAAGGAGATGGTGAAATGGCCCGAAAACTCTTCAATGTCTTCATCTGAGTAGGTGCCTTCTGGATAACTCGAGTTAACATAATCGCTTTCGATGCGTTCGATGGCTGAAAAACCTTTTCGCAACGTTCTGCCATAAACGGTGCGCTGTAGCGTATTTTTCCAGCGCAGTACTTTGTCATTATCAAATGGGCTCATTGGCATCGGCACAAAGAGACATTCTTGAACATCGGCCAAGTGCTGCTCAATGGTGTAGTGCTTTAACACCTCAAAATATTCAACGGTCATCGCATGGCAATGATTATTATTTTTGACCACCTCGGTCTGTACTGAAACAGACTCATTTTGGTCGACCGATTGCACCACCGTGTTGCGTTGACTACGTAAACTCGATGCCGATTGTGAGGTGCTGTCTTGCATGTTGCTTAGGGAGCTGGCGGATAAATTTCGCGCAGAATTCTGTGATGCATTTGAGCTCGATGACGCCCCTGAGTGCGATACGCCGCCGGCAATACCAAAGACGACGGGCGCAATGAAGCCGCCAATCCCGCCGCCAATGCCTGCGCTGGTGGAACTGGTTGAATTGTGCGATGAGGCATGAATAGATTCACCAAAGGATGACTTGACCACCTCGGCAATTTCTCGGTCTCGCGATATCTCGGCTTGTAAATCGTCGCTAATGTCTTGTTGCTCGTCTCTATTGCCAAGCTCTTTGCGATCCCAATCGACAATGGCTATTTGTTTTTCCTGACAAGGCGCCAAGGGTAGACTGTAGAGTAAATTACCAAGGGAGTATCCTGCGGCCTTCCATTTCTGTTTGAAATGCAAAATATGACCGTGTGCGATGGTTGTATTCTCGTAAATGGTGGGTGTTTCATCCCAATCGATGCCTGTCTCGACAGTCAGGTTCGTACGACCGGGATGATTTTCAATGTAGGCTCTCTCGAGCGCATAGACTTTCTTTAGGGCGAGGCCCAATTGACGGATCAGCGTGGTTAAGCTACTTTTGATGCTGTCATATTCGACATAAAAATAGTCATCCACGAGTTCAATGGTAAAGTTAACCCCTTTGGTATAGAAGCCATGAAACTCATCGAGCAGTGCAACAAATGAGCGAATGCTGTCGATAAAAATGATGTAATGCTCTTTAATCGTTAGTATTTCGCTGAGCGAGAATAGGGCATTATTTTCTAAGACTTCCTTTAGCTCATTAAACTTCTGCATCAGGCACATAATCCCCATTCTCGGGCTCTTAGCCATAATAGGGCAGGGCTCAAAGTTAAGCGGATTGCCTTCTTCGGCGCTCGCTAATTCGATGGCGATGCGGCGCCAATATCCAAGCATGGTTATTTTGGCCGGTGTATCGTCGATAAGATTGTCCAAGGTGACCAACATTTTTATGACTAGTGCAGCCGTTGGACGGATATCATTGGCATGAGCAGGTTGTTTGTTAATCAGTTTCTTTAACTCAAATAGCGTTGTACCGAGCTGTTTCTTGGTTGCCCGGTCTGGTTTAATCGAATCAATACTTTGCTCGACGTGACCGATTAATGATTTGACCTCCTCACGATTTAAACTGTCTTGCGCGGCTAACGCTTCACAAAAAGACTTGGCTTCTTCGACGCCATTTTTACCGCAATAAGCGGCCGCCAGTTTTTGATGGAGTTGTTGCAGTTTTTTCTTACGCTGTGCCTGAGCTTGCACAATCGAAATAATGTCGGCAAAGGCAAAACGTTTGTCGATCGCTAGCAGATCGTTGGTGTTGACGCTAAACGTTTTTTTTGCGCCGATCTCTAAGGTCAATTTATAGTTAGGTAGCCGTGCTCTTATTGCGGCCGGGACGCGCGCTCTCACAACAACATCACCTTGAACGTCACCAGCTTCTTCAACCGTAAATGAGACCAGTGATAAGGTTTTAAAGGAGTTGTTAAGGCGGCCTAATAACGCAAAGCTGTTGATTGAAACCGCCATTAATCCAGCCTTAATCTCCTTGGTATCTTTGGCATTGACTGTTAAACCGCGTATCTCTGGCTCTGTCGTTCTGACTGTATGGTAGAAACTAAATTCTTCTAAGGTTCGGTCGGGCACCGTGAAATCGACACAGTGACCACCGACATCTTGTGAAAAAGCGGAAGAATTAACCAGATCGGCGTTATCTGGATTGGCGGGCACACTCTCGTCACAGCCGCAGGACGTTGCGTCATTGAGCAATGAAAGGTCTGATACCAGTAGAATGTTTTTTGGTATTTTTCTATCCTCGAGCGGGATCGGGATTGGCGCATTCGTTGAGCCTGTAATATAACCAAACGCTTGTTGATATGTCTTTGCTGGCGCTTGGCCAAAGAAATAGCCGTTTTTATCGGTTAGTGCGGTCACAATTGGCGTGAAAGTATCGACCGAAAAAACAGCGTTTGCATCATCACTAACCATCACAATAATTTGTAATCCAGCGCCTTTCTTCTCGCCAGACGAGTCAATTACTTTGCCCTGAATCTTGCGTGGTATATTCTTTGCCGGAGATTGTGCGTCAAAAATAATCACATGAGGGTCCACCTGTATCTCTAACGGCGGCGTATGATCTTGCTCGGTTGCTGCTAAGTCAGCGGCCTTTAATAAATCATAGTTGTATGTTTGGCGACCGAGCATTTGACCATTTGGCGCGAATACCTCAATCGATACGGACTCATTAACCACTAATGATTTAGGCGGCAGCTTAAATCTAAAGTTTCCCTGTGCTTGGACCTCGACACGTTCTTTACTAAAAATTGACTGCCCAGATATTTCTCGGCTGTATTTGATTTTAAGGAAATGTCCCAGATATTGATCGACAATAACTTGATTATCGGTAGGAACTAACACTCCATTGACACTCAGACTACTCATTATGACCACCTTTACTATTAGAAAATGATGTGACGAATAACATCGATGATTATTCGTTTGGCACATTCATGTAGTGGTCAATGGCTGTCAATTATCTCACCAGTCTGTGAATTTATTCAGTTGATGGCTCGATAGGTAACGCTGGAGGACTCTTAAGGGGGAAGAATATTAAATGTTTATGGAGGAGGCGCGAATTTGTACCAATTACAGTATTTAATTGCCCACTTGTGCTGGTTAAAATTAACGATAACGGCGTTGCTCTCAATCCTAATAGCCAGCTTACTCAATCGAGCACCTTGCTCTAGTTTATTTGATCTTCGCACAACATGATCACCTACTTAATGCAATTAGCTATGTACCAGTTAATTGATGCTGCTCGTTCAGTGAGGGTGGCTTTATGATGTGCTTATTGTTTTAATGCTCTTAAATTAACAATGTCGCTTGCACACCAGTTACTTTTCTTTATGAAATACATCCGTGTATTTCCCCCTGTGGGCCAGCCTGCGGCTGTTCAAATTGGTTCCAGACCAATTTGTGCGTCTTAAAGAAAAGTAAGCAAAAGATTAAATTTTCGGGAAAAATTTAAGACAGCTTTAGCTGGTCCGAAGGACAAATAGCAAGGACGCTATTTGCAAAGGCGACCCGTGTTTAGTTGCTGATCTCCATAAAAATATCCGTCTTAACGCAGACGATTTCAATGCGCATCCCTGCGCGAAAATCTAAAAAGTCGTCCCTGAATTTTTCTCCTAACTGACATTTAGATGAAGGCAACTAATGTCGGGCAACTGGTGCACTTTACAAGTGTCTAAAGTAGAATTAAGCATTTGATCTTTTGCCTAATAAGACACAGACACAGTTAATTGGGACAGAGCCAATACCTTTGGCTAGCCACCGTTAAGTAAGTAACGCTCAGCGCGCTCAACCCGGCGTGGTTTACCACACAGAATAATCACATCGCGGGAGGTTAACACAAACCCAGGTTCTGGCTCGGTGATTTCCTGATGGCTACGGCGTATCCCACGCACCTCAACGCGCAAGCGCTCGAGCGGTAGCTCTGAAAACGCCATGCCAACAACATGAGCGCCAAAGGGCAAGGCTACAGCGTGCAATTGCTCTAAGTCGGCGTCCATTTGATGGGAAGATTCATCACCATGAAAGAAACCATGCATAAATTGATAATGATTCTTACGTTCAATTTGAATACGTTTAAGCACCCTGCTCATCGGCACACCAGTTAGAAACAACACCTGTGATACAAGCATTAAACTGCCTTCTAAAGACTCTGGAACGACCGTCTGGGCCCCTGCTTCTTTAAGTGTCGCCATCATCGAATCATCGCGCGTACGAATCACCACTTTAATTTCTTTAGCCATCTCCTGACAGCTGTTTAATACCTGTATTGCACTGTGGTGATCATCGAAGGTAATTATCACTAATTTGGCTTTATTAACGTGACAATTTTTAAGGATATCGCGCTGCCTGCCGTCACCAAACAGCACATTCTCCCCCCCAAAAAGGGCTTCTTGGACACGTACTGCGTCATGGTCCATGGCGATATAAGGAATCGCTTCTTTACGTAAAAAACGCGCGATTGTCTGACCGACACGCCCAAAACCACAAATAACCACGTGATCTTCCATCAGCGAGCAACTTTGGGGAATGGGTAACGGCTTTTCAAGTAAATCATGACCACTGATTAACAGCTTCGCCCATTTATCTGCATAATGCATAATCAGTGGGGTTAGCCCCATGCTCAGCACGCCTAAGGCAATAATAATCGACACCGTATTGGCGGGCAATAGATTATTATTTTGCGCCAGCGCCACCACCACAAAACCAAACTCACCGACTTGGGCTAAATACAAGCCACTCTTAAAGGAACTACGGCGCAGTGGCTTACGCTTAAAATAGATAGCTGAAACAATCAGCGCCTTCACCAATATTAATAACGGTAATAACCCCAGCAGAATAAACCATTGGCTAGCGATAATGTCCAAATTAAGCATCATGCCAATTGAGACGAAGAACAACCCCATCAAGACATCTTTAAACGGCCTAATATCGGCGTCTAACTGATGGCGATATTTGCTCTCCCCTAACATCATGCCTGATAAGAACGCCCCTAACGCCGCTGATAATCCCAACGAATAGGTTAACGCCCCTGTTAACACCACCACCATAATAGCAGTAAGCACGAAGAGTTCATCGGAACGGGCACGCGCGATCTCATCAAACAGGCGCGGCAATAACCATTTACCGCAAAAGAAAATCACCACGAAGGCGACAATGCCTTTAGCTAAGGCCAGCAACAATGACAAACCAAAGTCGGCATCATTACTAAGCATCGGGATAACAATTAATACTGGCACCACGGCTAGGTCTTGAAATAACAAAACAGATATAGCCATCTGCCCGCTGGTGCTGTTGTTTTGCTGCATTTCGGCCAGTTGTTTAATCACGATGGCAGTGGAAGAAAGTGCAATCGCCACACCAATAATCAGCGCCTGCTCTATATCAAAACCAATGTAGACACTAACGATCGCAATAAGACTCGTGGTTGCAATCACCTGCGCCGAGCCTAAACCAAATACCAGACTTTTCATCGACATTAGCTTTGGCAATGAAAACTCTAGCCCAAGGGAAAATAACAGAAAAACCACCCCAAGCTCGGCTAAGAAGTGAATCTGTTGGGAATTGGGTAATAAATTAAAGACATTAGAGCCAACCAGGATCCCAGTCACTAGGTAGCCAATAATCGGTGGCACGTGCACGCGCCGGCACACTAGTAACACGCAAATAGCTAAAATCAGCGAGATTAATATCGATACAATTAACGGTTTTTCCATCTAACGCTTTCATTCCTTGACCAATGGGGGAAGACACAAGCAAATAGAAAAGACCACGCATTTATCACTCATCGCTAAGTGATATACAGCACGGTCAAATATTTGGCTTACTACACTCTACCTTATCTACCCCAAATAACATAAAAAATATTGGCACAAAAAATGCTTAACAAGATGAGTAGATAGGCCAACGTCAAAAAATTGATGTTGATAAATTAGGTTACCACGGTGTGTTTATTGACAGGGTTGTCGTCGGGTATAGCAAGATAAAGAGATAATTATGCAACGTCTAAACATTGATATTAACGAAATTGGTGCCAACGAGTTTACCTCGTTAGCAAAAGAATTTTCAGCGGCGGCAGTGTCGCCTGTACGGCGCGCCGTGGATAAACTAGCGTTTTTAGAAAAATTAAATACCACCATCGAGCTGGAACCTTTATTGGCTATTTATGCACAGGAATTGTGTCTTAGATTACCCATTAGCGGTATCGAATTTTTTGTCGACAAAACCTATCAATTGAAATATTCAACCAACAGTAAATATGCCATCAATAGTGAATTGAAACATCAAGAGCAAGTCTTGGCGCAGGTAAAATATTTATCGTCGAGCCGCTTAAGTGCCGCACAGCGGCAGCTTATTGCCTCGTTAGAGCAGCAATTGCTCCAACCGCTAAAGAATGTACTTATTTTTGAGCACAATAAGCAGTTGAGTTATCGTGATTACCTCACGGGATTAGGTAACCGCAGTTACTTTTCCCAAACTCTTGATTGCATGCTCGCCACAGCGCAGCGCGAACAACGCTCGTTTAGCCTAGTGATGCTTGATCTTGATAACTTCAAAAGTGTCAATGATGGTCATGGTCACAATGAAGGGGATCTTGTTTTACAGGAGTTCTCCAAGATATTAGGCCAAGCGATCCGCACCAACGATCACGTCTTTCGTTATGGCGGTGATGAGTTTGTCTTATTATTGGCCCACAGCGAAACCTTAAACCCCAGTCTAGTAGCCAGTCGTATCATAGAGACCACACAGGCCAATCCTTTGCTGGCAAAACACGGTGTCACCACCAGTGTCGGGTTTACCAATTGGACCACTGGTGATTCAAGTATGCAGCTGATTGAGCGGGCCGACAAGGCACTGTATAAGTCTAAGAGACAGGGCAAAAACACCTATTTTGCCGCCTAATTCTTATACCAATTAACAGCAATGGCGTCTTGCTCATTGCTGGCTATAAACTGCTTATCAATCCATAAGCCGATTGCTGCAACGAGCTGTTCATTGTAGAACAAATACGGACGCTGCTGTCGTTGCCAGGTTGGTATGTGATGTTCCTGTAGTAATTTTTTTACGGTACGGCGCTTATCTCGATTGGTCGGTGCCGCCTTGTCGCTCCCCGTTACCTTGTATCGCACCGTAACTTGCTCGTTGACTAACGGCGCGCGCAGCGCTGGCATTCCCACACAACGAGAACACTGCAAAAAGCCTAAATTACCACTCAATGTTAGCGCCCCTGCCATGTTCCAATGTGTTATCACTGCGCTAACATCAACCATTGGTGGCACGATAAATATCGCCTGTTGATAACGCCTCAATGTATATTCACCACAATGCACCACCGGATCACTATCACTCTTGGCGTCAAACATTTGTCGTAACATTTGCGCTAACACCGCCTGAGATGGCATATCAAGCTTAAAACCGCGTAACCAATGGCGCAGCACATTATTGCAACGGGCAGTCGATAACTTAGCCAGTGCGGTTAAACATAGGCTATCGGATGTCAGCACAACTAACGCTAAATCCTCTTGGGCGATATCATCTAATAATTGATTGGCCTGTTGGCACAGTTGCGCACTTCTGGCGACATTGGCATTAAAACTTGGCCAACGCTTATTCAATACCGGTAGCACCTCAAGGCGCAAAAAGTTACGCTCGAAATGCTGGTCACTATTGCTATCATCTTCGACCCAGGTAAGCTGGCGCTGATGTGCGTAAGCTTCTATTTGCGAGCGCGTCACCGCGAGTAATGGCCGCAGTAATAATCCTTGCGAAAATGGTAGCGTTAGAGGCATCGCCGCTAAGCCGCGAACACCTGAGCCACGCTTTAGCGCCAACATCAATGTTTCCGCCTGATCATCTTGATGCTGCGCAGTTAACAACACCGTGTTTTCGCAGACAAACTCACTAAGCGCTGCATACCTTGCGCTACGCGCTGCCGCTTCAACCCCCTTGTCTAACCCGCTTAACACAACCCGCTTTGCACTAAATCTGATGCCGTAGTCTTGACACTGCTGCTGGCAAAAGTCTAACCAGGCATCAGCATGAGCACTAAGCCCGTGATGAACATGCACCACCTGCAGGTGTGTTTTATCGAGTTCAAGTTGCGCCAAGCCATCGAGCAACACCATCGAGTCGATTCCGCCGCTAAGGGCCAACACAATGGACTTGTTTTGAGCAAGGTAAGGCGCTAACACAGTTGCAAGCTGTCGGGTTAAACTCATTGAGATTCCAAAATAGAAATGAGAAATAAAAAAACACCGCGAGGGTAATGCAAGTAAGTTAAGGAATGTGTGAACGATGAAACGCGGTCGCTCCCGTCCTTTATCGCCTTAAATTAAAAATTGGCCAATGAAAAAATCAGGGATGATTTTTTAGTATTTACCGCAGGGAAGC
>Ga0209292_1001685_pt1 | contig 26718 bp, 23 predicted proteins | sample GOMGulsemesocosm_2_FD_184634 | JGI IMG/M metagenome (GOLD analysis project Ga0209292, IMG submission 184634) | Methane-oxidizing microbial communities from mesocosms in the Gulf of Mexico - GOM9C Gulf of Mexico (SPAdes) (version 2) | ecosystem: Environmental > Aquatic > Marine > Cold seeps... | reverse complement strand
TCATCCATGTTATCAATTAATTCATCAACCCAGCCTTGTTGATGACGCTTAGTTGCCGCTTTTGCGTTAACTTCGGCACAAACCGTTACACAATTAGCTATGTTACCTGCTTTGGGTTGTGCGCCACTCATACCGCCTAAGCCAGCAGTCAGGAATATTTTCCCCTGCGTTTTTTCGCCTTTATTTAGGACCTTACGGAAGGCATTCATCACAGTAATCGTTGTACCGTGAACTATGCCTTGTGGGCCAATGTACATAAATGAACCGGCTGTCATCTGACCGTACTGAGTTACACCTAAAGCATTGAATTTTTCCCAGTCATCTGGCTGAGAATAGTTAGGGATCATCATACCGTTAGTGACAACCACACGTGGTGCATCTATCGATGAAGGAAATAAACCCATCGGGTGGCCAGAGTATAAATGTAAGGTTTGATCGTTTTCCATCTCACTTAAATACTTCATCGCTAATAAGTATTGCGCCCAGTTTTGGAAAACAGCCCCGTTGCCACCATAGGTAATTAGCTCTTCGGGGTGCTGTGCAACTGCAGGATCTAAATTATTTTCGACCATTAACATAATAGCTGCAGCTTGCTGACATTTTGCTGGGTAGTCAGAAATAGATCGTGCTTTTAGGTGGTAGCTTGGCTTAAAACGGTACATATAAATACGGCCAAAGTCTTTTAACTCTTGCGCGAATTCAATGGCCAATTCTTGGTGCCACTCTTTTGGAAAATAACGTAAGGCGTTTCTTACTGCTAGTTGTTTCTCTTCGACGGTAAGGATATCTTTCCGTTTAGGGGCACGGTTAGCATCAGCAGGGTAAGGCTTGGCTTGTGGCAATACGTTTGGAATACCTTGTTTAATTTCTTCTTGAAAGTTCATTGCTGTTTCCATGGTAAAAGACTCCCCTTATTTAACGGTAAACGCTTGCGTTTTAACCAATGCAATCATGGCATCGATGTCAGGCTTTAATAATCTATCTTCTTCAAGTTTGGCTACTTTTGCTCTTATCACTTGGAAGTTAAGTTCGATAATGTCTGAACATTTGTTCGGACGTCTAAATTCGATAGCTTGCGCGGCGTACATTAACTCGATAGCAAGTATTTTCTCCAGGTTACCTAATATCTGATTTAACTGTCTGCCAGAAATGCTGCCCATAGATACGTGGTCTTCCTGACCCATAGAGGTAGGTACACTATCAGCAGATGGTGGAAAACAAAGAGATTTATTTTCTGTTACTAGTGCAGCTGTTGCGTATTGCGGGATCATCATGCCTGAGTTTAAGCCCCCCGCAGAGGTTAATAATCTCGGTAAACCATGTAAACCTTCTAATAAGAGGTAACAACGACGATCTGAAATGTTGCCCAACTCTGATGCTGCAATTGAAGCATAGTCTAGAACCATAGCCAGTGGTTGGCCATGGAAACTGCCTCCTGAAATTGCTTCTTCGCTACTGATAACAATTGGATTATCAGTTACAGAGTTCATTTCAATTTCAGCTAACTCTTCTAAGTGGTAATACGCATTACGTGACGCACCATGCACCTGTGGTATACATCTCAATGAATAAGGATCTTGTACACGGTCACATTCTTCATGATCAGCCATGTTTTGAGAGTTTTTAAAGAAATTTCTCATACGCGCAGCAACTTCCAAATTCCCTTTAAATGCGCGCGTTTGATGTAGTTCTTCTCTAAATGGTGATTCGCTGCCTTGCATACCTTCGATACTCATCGCACCTGTTAGGTCAGCTAGATCTAATAAGTAACGCATCTTAGTTAACGCCGTGATGCCATGTGATAAAATAAATTGCGTACCGTTAATTAACGCTAAGCCTTCTTTTGCGTGCAGGTCCATAATTTCTAAACCATTTTCGCGAAGTAATGGGGCTGCCGCTACTATTTTTCCATCTTGCCAAAACTCACCTTCACCTAGAAGCGGTAAAAATAAGTGAGAAAGAGGAGCCAAATCGCCTGATGCACCTACTGAGCCTTGCTCTGGTACTACAGGTATTAAATCAAGCTTGATAAACGCTAACATGCGTTCTACAACTTCAAGACGAATGCCAGAGAAACCTTTACTTAAAGCATGCACCTTAGTGATCAGCATCAGTTTTGAAATTGCTTTTTCAATTGGTTCACCAACACCTACGGCGTGAGTGATAAGCAGATTCTTTTGTAATAAATTAGTATCTTCAGGAGAAATTTGTGTATCACATAAAGGACCAAAACCCGTATTGATACCATATACGGCTTTATCTGAAGCGGCCATTATCTCTACTCTTTGGCGGCTTGTGTTGATTTTATCTAAAGCTTCTTGGCAAAGTTCAGCTTTGATACTACCGTTGGCAATACCATTTACAATATCAAGATTTAAACGGTCGATACCATATTTAAACGTCATATTAACGCTCCTAAATTTAAAATTAAAAAATTAAATGGCTACCTAGTCGATATTTTTGACTAGCTGCCTTTCAAGTGGCTTTGATTCTGCCATCAGCAATACTATTTAAAATAATAAAGTTTAAACGGTCGTTAATATAATTAATCATCATATTAACGTTCCTCAGTTCAAAAATTAAAAAGTTAAATGGCTGCCTAGTCGATATTTATGACCAGCTGCCGTTAAAGTCGCTAAGCTAACTACGCCTTGGCTTGACCAAGTGCGGCGCTTAACTTGTAAACATGGGGTGTTAGTTTCTATGGCAAGTAATTGGCAAACATTACTTGTTGAGAGTACGGCTTCTATTTCATGGGTTGCTTCAGTTAACGGTGCTTCAGAAGATAAATACTCATGAGGGGTTACAGTAGTAAAATCTTGCTGCAAATAGTTAGGCACTAATTTACTGTTCACATAGCGTTGTTCCAATTGAATTGGTTCGTCATTCTCAAAATGTAATACTTCTGAATAATAAGCGTTGTCACTTTCAGCTAAGCCTAATAAAATAGCAACTTCATTACTGAGTTTTACGGCCTTTAGTGTAATTTGCTGTGCATGATGTTGATGACCACGTTCTTGAATCTCATCTGCAATGTTACGAATTTCTAGTAATGAAGATTGTGATTTAAAGGTAGCGACAAAGGTGCCAGATCCTTGTGAGCGAATAAGCAAGCCTTGTTCGGTGAGCTCTTGTAAAGCACGACGCGCAGTCATTCGGCTAACAGAGAACTGTTCGGCCAATTCATTTTCAGAAGGTACTTTAGAGTGCTGTTGCCATTGACCGGATTCAATGTTTTGACAGATGTGCCGTTTGATCACGGTAAACTTGGCCGTTTTTATTTGAGTCATTTATGTTTCGTTAGATTTATTTGCCTAATAACTTGTATATACAATCTCATTTATTCCTGTAGCTGTCAATGGTTGTATATACAAGCTTGCGTGTGTATTTACTATCGGGTAGAGTGGTAACATTGGTAACATGACACTATTCTTCTGTGAAAAGCTATTTATAGAAATACATGGCAATAAGTTTAGCGTCAAATTCAATTTTTGGATTTTTTATGACAATTGATTCTTCGAACTGGCAAACCTTATTTATCAACGTAAACTTAGCGACAATGACTGATGGCGCAAATAGTTATGGTGCAATTGAAAATGCAGCTTTAGCTATTTGCCAAGAAAAAATTGCTTGGCTAGGTAAGGCTGATGATTTACCTGAATATAACGCTAACTCAATTAACGTTGTAGATGCAAAAGGAAAATGGCTAACACCAGGTTTGATTGATTGCCATACACACCTAGTTTATGGCGGCAATCGCGCGAATGAATTTGAAATGCGTTTACAGGGAAAAAGTTATCAAGAAATTGCAAATGCTGGCGGTGGAATTGTTTCAACAGTATCTGCAACAAGACAAGCCAGTGAAGCAGAATTATTATCAAGTGCATTACCAAGATTGACCGCGCTTCACCATCAGGGAGTCACAAGTGTTGAAATAAAGTCGGGTTATGGTCTCGATGTGGAAAATGAAATTAAAATGTTAAAAGTGGCAGAAAAACTAGCGAAAATACTGCCTGTTACCATTAAACGAACCTTTCTTGGTGCACATGCATTGCCTGTTGAATATAAAGATAGGCCTGATGCATATATCGATTTAGTTTGTTCTGAAATGATCCCGCTATTAGCAAAAGACAACTTAGCTGATGCCGTCGATGTTTTTTGTGAAGGTATAGGTTTCAATTTGGAGCAAACCCAGCGTGTATTTGATGCAGCCAAACAATATGGATTGCCTGTAAAGATTCATGCTGAACAACTATCTAATTTGGGTGGTACTGAATTGGCAGCCAAATATAGTGCACTATCATCAGATCACATTGAATTTTTAGATGAAACAGGCATTAAAGCGATGAAAACAGCTGGTATGGTTGCAGTATTACTACCTGGCGCTTTTTACTTTTTACGTGAAACACAGCTCCCTCCAATAGACTTACTTCGAACATATCAAGTGCCAATGGCCATTGCTACAGATGCCAATCCAGGCTCCTCTCCAATCAATAATATTCAACTTATGTTAAATATGGCTTGCACCTTATTTCGATTAACGCCAGCTGAAGCATTAGCTGGTGTAACTTGTTATAGTGCCAAAGCTCTTGGTTTGGATAAGAAAAAAGGGCAATTATCTATAGGGTTTGATGCCGATTTGGCGCTATGGAATATTAATCAACCTGCAGAACTATGTTATCAGTTTGGTGTTAATCCATTACACTCATTATTTATCGCTGGCGATAAGGTTATTTAACTCACTAACTTATTGTATATATAGATGATAATTTGATTGGCTTTGGTTTTCATAAGTTAGTCAGTTATTAATACATGAGTAATATTTCATTAATTGAATGGCTATTATTTAAGAGGATATGTACAAATGCCTCACTTTTGATTAACCTTAAGTGTATCAGCAACCGCTGCATATCGCTTTAAGGTTAATCATGGGCCGTGCTTGTCGAAACTTTTTTATCTATTATCGTTTACCGCTAGCTTTCTTGGTGCTTAGTTTGTTTTCATGTTCAGCTTTCTCTACACCAACTACATTTTCTTTTGTTGAATTTAACATTGCGTTTATTCTTGGATTAAGTTTACCGCTGTTAATCATTATTGTGCTAATAACGCCTAATAAATTTATTACATGGCGCTTTCCAGCGTTGCTAACGTTTAATTTATTAGCAATGCTTTACGTCGTGGCATACTTAACTCTAGATAAAATTATCATTTTCATGTCATTAGCATTGATTTTTTTATGCCTATTATTCTATTGGCCCTTAATGAGTCATGCAAAAAAAGAAAGTAAATTAGTTATAACAACCCATATCGTTACTAGTCTATGTGCTATTTCTTATCTGTGTATTTTGTGGCTCCTTCCCAGTATTGAGCGTGCTGTACTATGGAGTGGTGTTAGCACTTTAATAATGACTTTAGCAGCTGTACACATTCAGCAGATTTGTAAAAACATTAACGGTTTTGCATATCGGTTGATCATACAATGGCTAATTACAGCTTGTTTTATTGCAGCATTATATTTATGGGTCAATAACAAACTAAGCAATGATTTATTGGTTGTTAGCTCCGTTGCCTGCTACTTAATTGCAGTGGTTAATGGTTGTTGGCTAGTCGTGAAAGTTTTATCTACTAAGGTTGAAAATGAAGTTAAAAAGGCGATTCCTAGCGCACCACTAATAACTTACCCAAACGATCCTGCAACGAACTTACCTACCTATCAACAAGCTTTAAATAATATTGATAGTGCACTCAAGGTTAAAGATGATTTACGTTGTGTGGCTATTGTTTTTAAACCTATAAATTTTCAGCAGGTTAATAATGTCCTTGGGCATAAAAATTCAGATATATTATTGTTACAACTTGCCTATTGTTTACAAAAAGAAGTTGTAGATAAAACAGCGTTGATAAATTTTAATATAGAAGAATCGCCGATACGAATAGCAAGATTACAGGGGTTACATTTTTTAGTGGTATTGAATGTTCATGCTAGTCATCATCCGGAAAAAGTAATGATTGATGATTTATGCCATCAACTCGCCAAAGCAGTACCTGATGCAATGAGCTTTAAGAGCTTCTCTCTCAATTTTGAATTGTCCTTTGGTATCGCTTTTATTGGTGAACATGGAAAAAGTATTGCCGAGGCAATTGCTCATGCTGAAGATGCCGTGTTAAATGCGGAAAATAGTCAACAGATGCTGAGTTACTTTGATAATGAATCTGTGCTATATACTGAAAAGCATCTCCGGGAAATGGAAAATTTAAAACAAGATATTGTAGATCAAAAGTTACGCTGGTTTTTACAGCCACAAGTCAGTCTGTCGGATAGAGAGATTATAGGTTTTGAACTAAAAGTTCATTGGTATAAGAAGAATGACTCACCACTTGAACTTCATCAATTTGTTGAAACAGCGGAACATAGTGGTGAAATTTACTTGTTAACGAAGCAAATGATTCAACAAGCATTTCAACTTTTAGTCAGTTTGAATAAATTAGGATATCGTCAACCCATATCTATTAAACTATTAAGTCAGTATTTGTTAGAGCCAGATCTTGTCAATTTTATTGAAGGGCAGATAGAAAAGTATGGAGTCTCTGGCAGTTACTTAATGATTGAACTAACCGAGGGTATTGTTTTATCAGCCAGCCATAAAGCGAAAATAATTATTGATCAATTAAAATCATTGAAAATTAATATCGCCATTTCAGATTTTTCTGGTAGTTATGAATCTTTACGATACTTAAGGAAAATGGCAATTAATCAGGTCAAAATAGATTGCAGTTATTTGGGTGAAAGTAATGATAATTATTCTGATAAGGCTATTATTAACGCATTAGTTAATTTAACGCGGACAATGAAATTACCTCTTATTGGCTCTGGAATAAATACTCACGTTATTGAAAAATATTTTTCAAAAATGGGTGGTAAATATGCCCAAGGAAGTATTATTAGTAATGGTGTAGTGCCTGATGAATTAGAAATATGGTTAGATAAATGGCACGAATAGTTTGGATTTAATTCAGAATCTAAACCTATACGTTTATTCTAGTTCAAGCGGATCTGGAGAAAGAATAATACCGGTATTATCAGCGTAAATATAATCATCAGGCAAAAAAGTGACACCGCCAAAATTGATAGCTAAATCACTTTCACCATTTTCATTACCGATAGAGCTGACAGGAATGGAAACAAGCGCTTGAATACCAATATCAATTTCTTCAAGCGCATCTACATCACAAACACTGCCATTACATAATATACCTTCCCAGTCATTTTCTGCTGCTATCTCAATTATATTGCTGGTCAGTAGTGCCCTGCGAGTTGAGCCGCCACCATCAATCACCAGAACTTTACCTAGGCCATTGGTTGATGAAAGCTGTGTAATCAAACCATTACTCTCAAAACATTTGATGGTAACCACTTTACCGCTAAATGAACTGCGTCCGCCGTAATTACTAAAAATAGGTTCAACGACATCAATTAAATCAGCATAATTACGGCATAATTCAGAGGTATTGCATTCCATTGTGTATTCCTTATATATAATAATTAATAGCGTTTTATGGTGGTTAGTTGCATTAGTATAACGAGCTTTAGCTAAGGTACAATAGCAGATTTTTTGGTTCTCACTTGTATTGAATGTGAAAACATTATTTAATGATAGTATGAAATTTCCTTTGATGAGTGACCTTTATTAATGACAGACAAGGTTTTGTCCAACATATTTTTGTTCTCCATTGAAGCCATTGTTTTTGGAGTTTTGACGTTTCTATTATGGACTTATTACAAGGGTTTTGGTCGACAATACGTACGTTTTTGGATGATAAGCCTACTTACCTTATGTATCAACCATATAGCGATAGTACTACAACTAGCAACTTCCCCAAATTTTGTCACTGCACCTAAGCAGCTATTTTTTCAATTAATTGAACAATCAGGTTATTACTTGCATATTGTTTTTCTATTGTTGGGTATTTCCTGTGTAATTAGTAAAAGGCATGTTTCCCAAAAATTTATTGGTATTACGATATTAATCGCCATAGTGTTAGCTTTCATTACAACATTTTTATATGGTTTTGACGATGCGACCGTTTTTAATCGCTTTTATTTACGAGAAAGTCTACCCGCCTTTCTTTTTGGTTGTAGCCTGTTTGCCGCGAGTATTTTTTTATTAACGCTTGAATCATTTCACTTTTCTGCACGAGTATTAGCGGTTTATTGTCTTGTTGTGGGAAGCAGGCAAGTTCTCTTCTCTTTTTTCTCTATTATTGCTTTAACCGACGAATGGTTCAGACAAGTTATCGATATTTTAGTTTTTATAGATGCTGGAGCAAACACTGTTTTAGGGTTTATCATGTTAATCTGGATGCAAGGTGCTGAAAGAAATATGGCCAACACCGCGATTAATCGTGCGCAATATTTGGGAAAACATGATTCTCTAACAGGGGTACTTAATCGAGGACAAGTACTCGAGAAGTTACCTTTGGCAATGGAAAAATCATTAGCAAACGAACAAAAATTAGTTATTTTTAATTTAGATATTAAACGTTTCAAATTTATTAATGACAGCTATGGTTTAAAAGTAGGTGATTTGGTTTTAGGTGAAATTGCAAATCGGTTAAACCGAAGTATTTTATTACCTAAGGTTGTTGGTCGATTAGGAGGTGACTCATTTATATTTGTTATCGAGCTTTTGGATAAAAAACAACAAGAAAGAGCAGCGGAACATATTCATAGCTTAATTGGTAGCCCATATCAAATTCAACAACAAGAAGTACATTTGCACTGTAGTGTTGGTTACTGTGTCTTCCCTGATGACGAAGATGACGCTGAAGAGGTAATGAAAAAGGCAAATTTGGCTTTATTTCATGCCAAAACAAACAAGTTATCTACCGTAAAATATAAAGAGGGTATGCAATCAAAAGGACGACATTTGGTGGAAATGGAAAAAGCTATCAGCAAAGGGATTGCAGAAAGTGAATTTATTTTATATTTCCAACCTCAGTTAAACTTAATAAAGAATCGTTTGGAGGGAGTAGAAGCTTTAATCCGATGGCAACATCCTGAAAAAGGATTGTTAACTCCTGCTTATTTTTTAGAAGATATAGAAACTTTAGGTTTGAGTAGCGAAATAGATAACTATGTACTGGAAAAATCATGTCAAACAATTTCTACTTGGTATAAAAAATACAAACGGCGTATACCGATTGCTGTAAATATTACCGCAGTGGAATTTCAAAAACCTACATTTGTTACAAAAATTCAGGGGCTATTGTTTAAATATAATATACCGCCAACCTGTTTGGAGTTGGAAATAACTGAAAACGTCGTAATTACCGAAGTTAAAGTAGCAATGGATACTATTATTATTTTACAGAATATGGGAATTAAGGTTTCTATTGATGATTTTGGTACTGGTTATTCATCTCTTGCCTATTTACGTGAGCTACCTATAGACAAAATTAAAATTGACCAGAGCTTCATAAAAGAAGTCGCAACTAATGACTCAGACTTAACGATTGTTAAAACGATGATCAAATTATCCCACGGCTTAGGTAAAAGAGTTTTAGCTGAAGGAGTCGAAACACTCGAACAGTTAACCTTATTGCGAAACCTAGACTGTGATGCAGTACAAGGTTATTTTATTAGTAAACCATTGGCAGAGTTGGAATTAGTAAAATATTTAAAGCGTAATTAGTGTAAATCCAAACCTGTTGATAATTTCTAAATAATTAAAACTCCCGTCTATACTTAATTTTATTCAATGAAGTAAATGTATTCCATTTCATTCAATGAAGTAAATGTATTCCATTTCATTGAATAAACTTACTTCATTAAAAACAAATCTTCATATTCGATAAATTGGAACATCATCTTATGCTTATTAAACACAAATTAATGGCCAATACCGCGATATTGGCGATTGCCATGATATTTATGCTTTTATTATTAAATTTTACCATCGGTTCACTAGAAGGTGACCTGGGGATTGAGCGCGGTATCGGTGATATTAAGTCTGGTGTGTTGGAATTACGTCGAAACGAAAAAGACTTTATTGCTAGGGATGACCTTAAATATCTTGATAAATTTAACAAAAAAATGGGAGGAATCATCAAGGTAATTGATAATTTGACCATAGCTTTTGAAAAAAGCAATCAAGGTACAAATGATATTGATAGATTAAGAAAGGTACTGATTGATTACAGTAGTCGCTTTAAAACCGTAGTTGAAGTACAGAACGCATTGGTTTAAATCCCAAGGATGGTTTATATGGTGAGCTTAGAACTTCAGTACATGATGTTGAGGAGCTCTTAGGGGCTAGTAATTATCAGCTTTTAAGTAATATGTTGCAATTAAGGCGTAATGAAAAAGACTTTATGTTGCGCCTCGATGAAAAGTATATAAATCGTTGGCAGAAAAATGCGACTATCTTCGTTCAAGATATAAAAAACAGTGAGTTACCAGCATCAACTAAAACACAATTAGTGGATTTATTGTCACTTTATCAAAATTCATTTGAAAACCTATATAAAGCGCGAAAAGAAATAGGATTAAATGCCAACAATGGTGTCCTAGGGGACATGCGAAAAACAGTACATCAAGTTGATAAAATTATCGATAGCTTGATGAAGAAAACAAAACAAAATATTGAGGACCACATTTTATATGTTGACACCATGTCCTACGGTGTTTCATTTGGTATTTTGATTGTTGCTATTATTGTGGCTCTGTGGGTAAGCCATAGCATTTTATTGGCTATTACCCAATTAAAAGAAACGATGAATATGGTAGCAGAAACTAAAGACTTGTCGCTAATGGCGAGATCAAATAGCGATGATGAATTAGGTGAAATGGCTACAGTCTTTAACTCTATGATCGCGAGCTTTAGGCATTTAATCATTGAAGTTAATCAGTCGGTAGGCTCTCTAAATGATGCGACTTTAAGTCTTTCTGAAAATATTATCATTGCCAATGAAGGTGTCGATTCTCAGATTCAACAAACAGATATGGTAGCGACGGCAGTTACCGAAATGGTATCAACCGTTGATGAAATTGTTAAAAATACTAGTGAGGCGGCTAACAAGGCAGAAATGACTAGTACTAACGCAGAGAGTGGAAAGGCAGGGGTGGAAAAAACCATTACTCAAATTGATGATCTTACTGTAAGGCTTCTGGCGTCAGAAAAAGTCGTTCACGAATTAGCAAAAGATAGCGATACTATTGGCTCTGTATTAGATGTTATTAGAGGAATCGCAGATCAAACTAATTTACTGGCGTTAAACGCTGCCATAGAAGCTGCACGAGCTGGAGAACAAGGTCGTGGCTTTGCTGTGGTTGCCGATGAAGTGAGAACTTTAGCCAGTAGAACACAAGACTCAACACGAGAAATAGAAACTATTATTAATTCCTTGCAAGGACGAACAAAAGAAATTGTAGAACATATGGCAAGTTGTCGAGTACAAGGACAAGAGAGTGCAGAGCAAGCAAGTAATGCGGGTAAAATGTTGGTTGAAATTGCTCAAGATGTTTCTACTATTATGGAAATGAATACCGCGATAGCTACTGCTATTCAAGAGCAGAGTACAGTAGCTTCAGAACTTAATCATCACGTGGTTTCAATTAGGGATGTTGCAGAGCAGTCAGGTGAAACATCAAATCAAAATGGTCAAATGAGTGAAGAAATTTCACAACAAGCAACTGTGCTAAATAATGAAGTCCATCAATTTAAAGTGTAAAGACATAAACTGGTGAAATAATCATGGGGCTTTTGAAGGTAAACCAGCGTACTAAGCTGGTTTTGCTTCAAGAGCCTAAAATTGCTATTTTCCAAACGGTGAACATTAAAGTATAAAACGGCTTAAATCTTCATTTTTAACAAGCTCGGTTAAAGTCTTTTCAACGTAAGCAGTGTCAATGATAATATTTTCACCTGAGCGTTCATCAGCATTAAAAGAAACTTCCTCAACCAAGCGCTCCATCATAGTATGTAGTCTTCTCGCGCCGATATTTTCAGTGCTTTCGTTGACTTGCCATGCAGCACTAGCGAGTGACTTGATACCGTCTTCGGTAAATTCAATTTTTAAGCCTTCGGTTGCTAAAAGAGCAATATATTGTTCTGTTAACGACGCGTTAGGTTCAGTTAAAATACGAACAAAGTCCTCAGTAGTTAGCGCTTGTAACTCAACACGAATAGGTAAGCGACCTTGTAATTCCGGAATTAAGTCAGATGGTTTTGCCATTTGAAAGGCGCCGGAAGCAATAAACAAAATGTGATCGGTTTTTATCATACCGTGTTTAGTACTAACCGTTGAACCTTCTACTAAAGGTAATAAATCACGTTGTACGCCTTCACGAGAAACATCTGGGCCTGAAGAATCACCACGCTTACAAATTTTGTCTATCTCATCAATAAAAACAATGCCATTTTGCTCTACAGATTCTATAGCTTTTTGTTTGATATCATCTTGATTGATAATTTTTGAAGCTTCTTCTTCTTGTAAAGCTTTAAACGCATCTTTAATTTTAAGTTTACGCTTATTAGTTTTATCATTCGACATACCTTGAAACATGTTTTGTAATTGAGAAGTCATCTCTTCCATGCCTGGAGGTGCCATAATTTCTACACCGACAGGTGTAGCGATTAAATCAAGTTCAATTTCTTTATCGTCCAATTTACCTTCACGCAGCTTCTTACGGAATATTTGACGAGTATTACTGTTATCTTCTGGAACTTCGTTATTACCAAATCCATCACGTGGTGGGGGCAATAACACATCTAAAATTCGTTCTTCTGCTGCCTCTTCTGCTAAATGTTTAACACGTGACATCTCTTGTTCTTTTGTCATTTTGATCGACATATCAGCAAGATCGCGAATGATAGTTTCTACTTCTTTACCAACATAACCTACTTCAGTAAACTTTGTTGCTTCAACTTTAATGAAAGGAGCATTCGCTAACTTGGCTAAACGACGTGCAATTTCTGTTTTCCCAACACCGGTAGGCCCAATCATTAAAATATTTTTAGGAGTCACTTCAACACGCAACTCTTCATTAAGTTGCATCCGACGCCAGCGATTACGTAAAGCTATAGCAACTGCTCGTTTAGCGTCACTTTGTCCAACAATATGGCTATCTAATTCGTGAACAATTTCACGAGGTGTCATATTCGACATAATAATTCCTTAACTTAGCAGTGAGTTATAACTCATCAATGGTGTGTTGATCATTGGTAAATACGCAGATATTACCGGCAATAGTTAATGATTTTTCAACAATTTCTTTGGCAGAAAGTTCGGTGTTCTCTAATAGTGCCATAGCTGCAGATTGTGCAAAATTACCACCACTACCTATGGCTATTAAATCGTGTTCTGGTTGAACAACATCGCCATTACCTGTAATAATTAGTGATGCTGTTTCATCAGCAACAGCTAATAATGCTTCTAGTTTTCTTAATGCACGGTCACTGCGCCAATCTTTAGCAAGCTCAACGGCTGCTTTGGTGAGGTGTCCTTGATGTTGCTCCAATTTACTTTCAAAACGCTCAAATAAAGTGAAGGCATCTGCAGTACCACCAGCAAACCCAGCCAAGACTTTATCATTATATAAACGACGTACTTTACGTGCGTTGCCTTTCATTACGGTATTACCAAGCGATACTTGACCATCGCCACCAATGGCAACTTTGCCATTACGTCTGACTGAAACAATAGTAGTCACAATTAACCTCGATTATTTAGCCAACACATAGGTATGTTGGCATGATGTAGAATAAATAAGGGTCTTAAGAGGGATTTTCAAGGAAGAGCGGTGATTTATTTCCATCCCCATATTTCACAATAATGAATATTGTTATTTCGAAGTTTATGTTTGTCTTTTTCTGCTTGGCGTTTTTTACTGTAAGGGCCTAAAAACACTTTGTAATAAGTACCATTTTTTCCTTTAGATTCACCAATTTGAGAGGACAAACCACTAAATGCTATATTCGCTTTGAGGACTTCAGCTTGTTTGCGGGTTCTAAAAGAACCACATTGCATTTTATAAGGCCCTTTATCTTTAACTTCGTATTCACCTTCAGCAACTTTCTTTTCGGTAAGCTCTTTTCGATAAGCCCATTTTTCTTTTGGAGGGGTGGGTAGTACCGTTGATTTTGTGCTTACTGACGTTTTTTTCACTACCGAAGCTTCAATCGGTGCTGGTTGGTTATCTTTTATTGTCCATAAGAAATAACCAAAAGTACTCACTGAAATTAAAGTGAACAACCCTATGAGTTTTAGCTTTATAGGAAGCTTTTGTGGGGAATCAGCATGCTTATTTTTGTATGGGCTCTTTTTTTTATTTTGTGAGCGGGAAACGTAATCTTGATGAGCCATGGGAAATTATATATCGGGGAACATCGCGCAATTCTAACTAACTGCGAGGAAAATAACACTAATTTGTCGGGATAAATTGTAAATTAATGTGGTTAGTCCCGTCGGGATTTGTTGTCAGCTGATTACGATCAACTTTGTATCACCAATTTAAGTCAATAGGGTCAATATCAATAGACCAGCGCACCTTTTTTTGCCATTCATTTTGAGGAATACTATGCAATAATTGCCAAACAGCCTGATGAAGGAATTTGCGTGATTTTGCTTGTAAAATAAGATGATAGCGGAATTTTCCAGCACGTTTTTCCATTGCAGCAGGTACCGGGCCGAGTAAGTCACAGGCATGACATGAAACCGTGCTTAAAGTTCTTAAAAATTTATCAGGATAAGAGGGAAAGTTAGCTTCAGCGCGAAACAAGGCTTGAAAGCCAAATGGCGGTAGATTTGCTTGCTTTCTTTCAGTTAATGCATATTGAGCAAAGTGACTATAGCCGTTGTGTACTAAGTCTTGTAATAAGGGGTGTTCAGGAAAATTAGTTTGCACCATTACTTTTCCTGGTTTACTTTCTCGACCAGCACGTCCTGCCACTTGTACGAGTAATTGCGCCATATGCTCAGCAGCTCGAAAATCAAAACTGAATAATGCGCCGTCTACATCCAACAATGCAACAAGGGTTACGTTTGGAAAATGATGCCCTTTGGCTAACATTTGCGTACCAATAAGAATTTGATGTTTATTATTGGTTATCTCTTGCAGTAATTTTGTTAAAGCGCCTTTTTTTCGCGTGCTATCGCGATCAATACGTACCGTACTATAATCGGGAAAGAGTTCTTCAATACGAAGTTCTAATTGTTCAGTACCTTGTCCCATCGGGTGAATGCCAGCGTTATTGCAACTAGGGCACTGCACTGGAATACGTTTTTGACTACCACAGTGATGGCAAATAAGTAATTGTTGGCCATGATGTAATGTATAGGGTTTATTACACCGTTGGCAATCGGCTATCCACTGGCAGGTTTGACAAGTGATTGCTGGCGCATAACCTCTACGGTTTAAAAATATTAAAACCTGCTCACCTTTTGATAAGGTATCATTGATAACCGTTTTTAAATGGCTTGATAAACCATACTGCATTTGTTGTTGATTCACATCTATGAGTTCAATCTTTGCAGTATTACTGTGTCCTGCTCTTTTAAGTAACTGATGATAAAAGTACTTTCCAGATAGAGCATTTTGTAGCGTTTCTAGACAGGGAGTTGCACTACCTAAAACAATTGGAATGTTAAGCTGTCTGGCTCTTAATATAGCAATATCACGGGCATGGTATCGAAAACTATCTTGTTGTTTAAAAGAGCCATCATGCTCCTCATCGACGATGATAAGTCCCAATTGATGCAAAGGCGTGAATATTGCTGAACGAGTACCAATGACTATAGCGGCACTACCTCGTTGCGCCTCTAGCCAGGTTTGCAGTCGTTCATTATCATTTAGCCCAGAATGATGTAAGCAAATAGGCACATTAAAACGTTGTTCAAATCGATTTAATGTTTGTGGTGTTAACCCTATTTCTGGCACAAGTACCAATACTTGTTTATTGGTTGCAAGTACTTTTTCCATAGCTTGTAAATATACTTCGGTTTTACCACTTCCCGTAATACCATCAATTAAATGGCAAGAAAAAACATCATAAGTTTCTTTAATTGCTGAAACAACTATCGCCTGCTCAGTCGAAAGTGTTAGTTTGTTTTCTTTATTTAATGCTTGTTCTTGCCAGCAATATTTAACTGGTTGAGACTGATACTGCTCAACAAGTTTTTTTGCTTCTAAAGCGGATAATTGTGATTTGCTAAAGCCAAGAGTCCGCAATTCTATCCAAGTTATAGATTGGTGCTTATTGATCAATTGATAAATATCGAATTGCTTAGCAGCCTTTCTTTGTAAATTCACCAAATCGGTTTGCGGTGGTTTTGTCGTGCAGCGCCATCGAGTAGGTAAAGAAATATCAGGTTGCTTAATTTGACGAAGTAATACGGGTAAGGCTTGTTTTAGTACATCACCTATGGGGTGATGATAGTAATCAGCGCAGCGTTTAAGAAAGCTAAGTAAGGTCGCATCAAAATGAAAACTATCTGCAATCCTCCCCTTAATTGCTTTTAACTTATTATCGGGAATTTCTGACTCTTGCTCAATCGTTAAAACAATACCGATAACTTCACGTGCGCCAAAGGGGACCATTACCCTTTCACCTATATTTATTATGGGTGTTTGTAAATCAATAGGAACTTGATAAGTAAAGAGTTGTCGCATAGGAACGGGAATGGCGACTTGGATATACTGGATTTTCATGTCCTTTGTCTTAACGAAAACAAGTTATTATAATGACGCTATTCTCGCATTAAGCTTTACTATTAAACAACTAAGCTTAAGGTTTTTGATGTAATTATTTATTCTTATTAGGAATTCGACACTTTGTATAAGGTCTTTGTAATATTACCTAAATAATGAATCTATTGACGAGATGAGTGGCATAGCTATTACATTCTTGAGGAGAATTATGAGTCTTTTTAATATTGATTGTTTTTTTATCACTTTCCCTCCCTTTATAGTTGCACAATTCCCTTTGATCATTTAATATTCGGCTCCATAATTTTAACTCGTATGGTGCTCAGCAGTTTATAAACTGACTAAGTGGCGATACGGCCTTAATACAGAGGTTTCCATGAAAGACGGTATTCATCCAAATTACGCATCCATCAAGGCTAATTGTTCTTGTGGTAATGTTATAGAAACACGTTCCACGCGCGGTAAAGATATTCACCTAGACGTATGTTCAGCGTGTCATCCTTTTTACACTGGTAAGCAAAAAGCTGCTGAAACTGGTGGTCGTGTTGATAAATTCAACAAACGTTTTGGTGCTCTTTCTGCGAAGTAAAACTTCTTTAGAAACATCCAAAATAAAAAGCGCCTATTGGCGCTTTTTTTATGCTCAAAATATATCAGAGCAGTATATACAAAGTGTGGAGTCTTTGTTATTCCACATAAAGCTACATTTTATCCAAGCCGTTACCATTGCCAATTTCAGTTTGTTTTAATTCGGTTTACCTCGATTTAAAGCCATCACACTTCGTTCATTGCGAACTCGAAGTGTTATTGACTATTAATTCTTTTTCCCCCGAGAGGCTGATAATTGCCAGCGAGAATTATTTATTTTCAATTATTTTTAATTTCATTTAAACCCTTTTCCGTCATACTGTATCTAATCTTTTAACAAAGCAATCTCGAGAATAAATATTTGGATAAGTCCAAGATTATTGATGCTCAAAATATATTTACTGCTGACCCAGAGCAAGAATGGATAATGCGGGTAAAGCAAGGGGATCAGCAGGCATTTCATTGTTTGTATGAGAATTATCATCGTCGTATTTATGCGCTGTGTTGGCGGATGTTGGCGGATAGAGAAAGTGCAGAAGATGTGTGCCAAGAAGTTTTTGTTCAGCTTTGGCAGAAAATAGAAAATTTTCGTGGTGAAAGTAAATTCAGTACATGGTTACATAGCGTTGCTACTAACATTGTTTTAGGGCACTTACGTAAGCATAAAAATTGGTTACAGCGTGTCTTTAGTATTGAAAGTCAAACAATACAGGAAGTAGGTATTGAAATGGAAGAATTGCCTGAACTTGATAAACATATTATGCGTCTTCCTGAAAGAGCACGATTGGTTTTTGTTTTATTTGCTGTTGAGGGATATCGCCATGAAGAAATCGCCAATATGTTAGGCATGGCAGTTGGTTCAAGTAAGGCTCAATATCATCGGGCGAAAGGGTTATTACAACAGTGGATTACGTTATGAATACTCAGAATTCTGAAAAGATTTTACAAGATCAACTCAGCCAATTACCTAAAGAAATAGCACCTCATCGAGAATTATGGTCAGGTATTGAAAGGGCACTTCAGCATCAAAGTCAGCTGAATAGTTCAGGCAATACTCATAAACCGATAATCCCTATAGCTTGGGCCGCATCAATTATTGCTGCGGTATTATTAACTTGGGGAGGGATAAGCCCTCAACAACAGCAATTACAACCACAGATGTCGTTAGTTTCAGCAATGCAACAGGATTTTGAGCTGCAAAAACAAACGATGTTGGTGAGTTTTGGACAACCAAAACTTTCAGCGTTGCCACTTGATATGCAAAAACAACTGGATGAATTGCTTTCTGCACGCCAAGCGATTGAAAAAGCTTTGGTTGATGAGCCTAATAGCAGTGACCTACTTAATATTTTACGGTGGACACAAAAGCAAGAACTTGAATTAATCAAACAACTTTATAGCCCACAGTGGCAAACAATATAATCTGGAGTATCCATGAATCTTTTTACTTCCCTCATAGTTATGATGTTTATTGGTATCGCTTTACCGAGTTTTGCTGGAGAGAATGTTAATCAAACATTAGCTATTGATGATGCTACAAATGTCAGAATCGAAAACTTACGTGGTAACGTCACGTTGAACGTGAGTGATTCTAATAAAGTGTCGGTTAAAGGTGAGTTAGACGATGGTGCACAGCGTTTTATTTTTGAGCGTTCAGGCTCGCATATTAACATCAAAGTTTTGATGCCAAAAAACGTTGATCAAAGAAGAAGGGAATCAGGATCAAATTTGATTATTGATATACCTAAACAATTAAAAGTTAACTTTGTTGGAGTTTCAACAAACGTTCTTTTAAATGGTTTTTCTCGAAGTGTTGAGGTAAAAACTGTCAGTGGTAATATAAAGGCAACTCATTTATCTTCATTAGTTGAACTATCATCGGTCAGCGGTAATATTGATAGCCTTAACTTGTCTGGAAAAATACGTTTATCAACGGTGAGTGGCGATATTAAAGACAAAAACTCTTCAGGGCGATTAAGTCTTAAAGCGGTGAGCGGTAATATTGAAGTCTTCTCTGGCGCAAAAGAAATAACAGTAAATACAGTATCTGGTAATATTAACATGGAACTCTCTGGAGTTGACGAGTTACTTGTAGCCACAGTTAGTGGTAATTATCAGAGTAGCTTAGTTTTGAATGATAATGGCTCTGTAAAAATATCGAGTATTAGTGGCAACCTTGACACACTATTTGAAAACCAGGTGCATGCCAATTTCAAACTAGCATCAAAGGCAGGAGGACGTTTAGTGAATAACTTAACCGAAGATAAAGCTGAAACTGCAAAATATGGTCAGAATTCAAGACTGAATTTCTCTATTGGCAATGGCAACTCATCGGTTAAAGCGACAACGGTAAGTGGTCGTATAAAGGTTTCTGAAAAATAGTGCCAAAATAGATGTTTATCCGTTTATTAAGTAAGAGGACCATTATATTCTCTTGCTTAAATCATATTTATGCCCGTCTTTATTCTTCTTCGATACAAATTCTGCTACATTAGCGATCCATTCGAAAAAAATCGATATCTGACGTGATCAAGGGTTATTAATGGCCGACCGTAAGCCCGCTAAATTTGCAAAAGAAAAGCAACTTATACGCGATAAACAAATTGACGAATTAAAGGTTCCTCCTCATTCATTAGAAGCGGAGCAATCTGTGCTTGGTGGTTTATTACTTGATAATGAAACCTGGGATCGTGTTAGTGAAAAAGTAGTCGCTCAAGATTTTTATAGTCGTTCTCATCGACTTATTTTTGAGAGTTTTGGTGTTTTAGTGGAGCTTGGTGAAACTGTTGATCTCATTACCTTATCTGAAGCGCTAGAAAATGAACAAAAACTTGATGATGCGGGAGGATTCGTTTACCTCGCTGAAATGATGAAAAATACGCCAAGCGCTGCCAACATTGTTGCATATGCAGAAATCGTAAGAGAACGAGCCGTTACTCGAGAATTAATTGGTGTTGCTAATGAGATAACAGAAGCGAGTTATGATCCTCAAGGTCAAAGTAGTGCGCAGTTGCTTGATTTTGCTGAATCAAAAGTTTTTAAAATTGCCGAACAACGTGCTAACAAGTCTGAAGGTCCCGAAAATATCCATTCAGTCTTAGAAAAAACAGTTGATCGTATCGAAAAACTTTATCAACAACCCCATGATGGTGTTACCGGTGTTCCTTCTGGTTTTGATGATTTAGATAAAATGACTGCTGGTTTTCAACCTTCAGATTTGATTATTGTGGCTGCCCGTCCTTCAATGGGGAAAACGACATTTGCAATGAACATCGCTGAGCATGCTGCAATGACTCAAGATAAACCTGCATTAATCTTTAGTTTAGAGATGCCTTCCGAACAATTGATGATGAGAATGCTAGCGTCACTTGGCAGAATTGATCAAACTAAAATTAGAACAGGGCAGTTAGGTGATGAAGATTGGGCGCGCTTATCAAACACCATGGGCATGATGATTGATAAAGGTAAAATGTATATCGATGATGCAGCAGGATTAACTCCGACAGATGTTCGTTCTAGGGCTCGACGAATTGCCCGAGATCATGGTGGTTTAAGTATGATAATGATCGATTATTTACAATTAATGCGGGTGCCGGCCTTAACCGAAAATAGAACGTTAGAGATATCCGAGATATCTCGCTCACTAAAAGCTTTAGCTAAGGAGCTAGAGATCCCTGTTATTGCCTTATCACAACTTAACCGTAGTTTGGAGCAACGCTCAGATAAAAGACCAATTAACTCTGATTTACGTGAGTCTGGGGCAATAGAGCAAGATGCCGATTTGATCATGTTTATTTATCGTGATGAGGTTTATTATGATGATTCAGAGTTTAAAGGCATGGCTGAGATCATTATAGGTAAACAGCGTAATGGTCCAATTGGTCGTGTTCCTTTGACCTTTTTAGGGCAATTTTCTCGTTTTGAAAATTACGCGGGTCCTCATGTTCTTGGTGAAGATTAACTTTATTTAACATTCTGCATATTATTCACCATGAATCGTGGCAACTAATGTTCGAGCACTTGCTTGGTTGCGGTGCTCACCTAAATAAATCCCTTGCCAAATACCAAGGTTTAGTTGCCCATTGGTAATAGGGATTGTGATACTACTCCCCAGTAAACTCGCTTTTATATGTGCAGGCATGTCATCACTTCCCTCATATATGTGTTGATAATAAGGAGCACTTTCAGGGACCATTACATTAAAATGTTTTTCCATATCTGAGCGTACGCTACTATCGGCATTTTCATTAATGGTTAATGAAGCTGAGGAGTGTTTAACAAATAGATGTAATATACCTTGTTTGAGACTAGCTATAAGGGGAACGTTTTCAAGTACCTGATCAGAGATTAAATGAAACCCCCGTCTTTTGGCTGATAATTGAAATTCAACTTGTTGCCACATATTTTTACCTCTATGAAAAGATAATAAAAAACCTCATCCATTACTGAATGAGGTTTTTAGTATCAGGTGAATCAAATGATAGCTATTTATCGAAACTAAACTCGATAAAGGCTTTCCCATGAGGAGAATTTAACGGGATGATTACGATGGGACCATCAGCTTTATGATTGATAGTATGATTTTTACCTGAAACAACCATAGGTGTTGCCATATCAAATTCAAAGCCCTTCTCACTTAACATACGCTTAGCGCCACCCGTTACCATGTTGGTAATTTCGCCAACTAAATCAGTGATTTCTTCATTAACCTCATCGGGACCTTCGCCAACCATGTTTTTCATTGTTGCAAGTGCTAGCTTACCTTGAAAGGTGATAGATAAAGAACCTTTTGTTTGTTCACTAACCATACCGATAAGGCCAGAGACATCTCCCATAGCGACTTCATCTTTTTTCAATCGAGGTTTTTCTGGCGTTAATTCCATTTGAGCCATCGTTGCCATTACATTAAGCATTGAAGATAAAAACGGATTAATAAACTCTACATTCATGAATGTTTCCAAGACTTTAATTAATACTAGTGTACTGATTTTGCACTCTTATACAGCAAATGTAAATCGCTCTACACTACTAATTTTGTGTGATTATCGTAATTTCTTGTGCTTCGGTAAACGTTAAGCTACCTTTTATTTCTGTGCTTTTATAGTTAACTGTATTTACTTGTCTGGAGTAAGTATTGACGAGTAAAGCATTTTTTACCACTAAACCATTCAAAACTTTTTTAAATGGCGCCTCCTGATAGATCATTATCTTGCCACGACTAAGTTCAATGCCTATCCAATTCAAGGTAATATCTTTGCCTGAATATTGTAATTGAAAATGTTTATTCACATACGCTTGGATATATTTTTCATAGGCCGGATGTTCTGGAGAAAAATGTATTTTTCTATTTTCAGCAATTGCATTCTCTAGATCGTGTGTGGTGAGCTGATGGATCACCTCCAATTTTTCCGTCGATGAATTAAGTGATAACTCTGATAGACCAACAAAGTACGTATGAGCAGCAGTTGTAACTGCTACTCCACTAAGCATAACAAGAGTTAATAATTGTTGTAACAACTTATTCATTTTGTTATTTCTTCTTACTGTCTTTGTCATCGTCTAAAGATTTTAATTCTTCATTATAATCACGCATCATGTCATCCTTTTTACGCTTATATAACTCAAAACGTGACTTGATTGGACGTGCTGGCCAATAGTTATTATTAACATTTACATCGGCCGTCTCCCAACGAGGATCAACGGCTATTGCGGTGATTTCTTTATCGCGAATTAATAATTTAGATACCGTTTTAGAATTTTTACGCCATATTTCAGCTGGGATCCGTAAATGTTCTTTACTATTATCGGCATAGGTAATATCTAATAATATCGGCATTACTAAGCCACCTTTATTATGAAAATCGACAATGTAAAATTTACTGTCATTAACAAGTATGTCTTTTTCCCATGTTTCTAATTTTTTATGCTTTTTGTTGTAGCTATTACGATCCGCATTAGTCGCTGTGAATTTATCGTGTTTATTATAAAAATCTAAAAGTTCAGGTTTTTCTGTAGTACGTAACCATTGCCCTTTGTTGCGCATATCACTGATAAATTCCGGCGTTTCATTATCAAGGGCACGCTCCCAAGCTTCTTCAGTATCTGGATTTTTGCTATCAGGGCGGTATAAGTGAATATCACCTAACGCGATGTCAACATGATCTGTAGTATAAAACCAACCTCGCCAAAACCAATCTAGATCTATTGCTGACGCATCTTCCATGGTACGGAATAAGTCTGAAGGTGTTGGACGTTTAAATTTCCAACGTTGAGCATACTCTTTAAAAGCAAAATCAAATAATTCACGGCCCATAATGGTTTCACGTAATATATTTAATGCGGTAGCTGGCTTACCATAAGCGTTGTTACCAAATTGTAGAATTGATTCTGAATTGGTCATAATAGGTACCTGATTGGTACTTTGCATATAACTAGTGATTTTAGCAGCATGTCCACGGCGAGAAGGGTAACCTTCTTCCCATGCTTGTTCAGCCAAAAATTGTAAAAAGGTATTAAGTCCTTCATCCATCCATGTCCACTGACGTTCATCTGAATTAACAATCATTGGGAAATAGTTATGACCTACTTCATGAATGATCACTCCGATCAAGCCATATTTGGTTCTGCGAGAGTAGGTTTTCTCACCCGTTTCTTTATCAAGTGTTGGTCGATAACCATTGAAAGTTATCATCGGGTATTCCATACCACCAATTGGACCATGCACCGAAATTGAAACGGGATATGGATAATCGAAAGTATATTTACTGTACTGCTCCATTGTATGGATAACGGCTTCAGTAGAGTACTTACCCCATAATGGATTACCTTCATTTGGATAAAAAGACATCGCCATTGTATCTGTGTTACCGGCTTTATATCCCTGAGCATCCCAAATAAACTTACGGCTTGAAGCAAAAGCAAAATCACGAACATTTTCGGCTTTAAAGTGCCAAGTTTTTGTTTTATTTGAACGTGACTTTTCATTTTCTAAAGCTTCATTCGGCGTTATGATTAAAACAGGTTTCTTTGCTGTTCTCGCTGTTTTTAAACGTTTTAATTGTTTGCTCGTTAAAACACTTTTACTGTTTTTTAACTCTCCAGTTGCAGCAACAATATGGTCTGAAGGTACTGTTATTTTTACGTCGTAATTGCCAAATTCAAGGGTGAATTCGCCATTACCTAAAAATTGTTTATTTTGCCAGCCCATCACATCATAATAGGCCGCTGCTCGTGGAAACCAGCCAGCAACTTCATATAGATAGTTATCGTCTTCTTTAAAGTATTCGTAACCAGAACGACCACCTAGTACCTTTTGTTCATGTAAAGGGTAATTCCACTCTATTTTAAATTTGGTACTTGCGCCTGATTTTAATGGAGTAGGTAAATCAATGCGCATCATCGTGCCACTAATGACATAATGGAGATCATCATTATTGTTATTTGTTACCTTAGTAATTCTATTTCCACCATCAAACTTAGGAGTTTCAATAGCATTGCGTAAACTTGAATAGGTTACCTTTTTACTCGGTGCTGTGCGCGTAGTTTTATAGTCGGAATCACGTTTCATGCGATTTTGATCTAATTGCAACCAAAGGTAACGTAAGGTATCAGGAGAGTTATTCTTATAATTTACAATTTCATTACCTGTTAACGTTTGTGTTTTGTCATCAAGTGAAATGTTTATTTTATAGTCAACTTGCTGTTGCCAATATTTATGTCCAGGAGCTCCTGATGCTGTGCGATAAGTATTAGGTGTCGGTAGGCTTTCTGCCAATTGACGAAATTTATCATCAGCTACAGAATTTTTAGCAAATGCATTACTACTAGCAACGACAGATAAACACAGAAGTGCTGAGGTTAGAATTGTTTTCATTTAAGTCTCTAGGGTATGAAAATTTTATAAGGATATTGTATATTTTCTTTTTATATCATAAAAAGAAAGATCAAGTTAGACAGCTATGTTTTTTAATGCGGTAAACTGTCTGTTTTCTACGATGAATAACTGTAAAGTTGTTAATTGCAAGTTTGGCATTGCCCGTGAGCTTCAACAATTTGGTGACTGATTGAAAAACCACTCGCATCAGCCATGGAGCGTAATGCCAAATCAAGGTTATTTGATTGAATTTCTTCGACATGCCCGCAGTTATCACATATTAATAGTTGTACCGGGTGATTGCAGTCGCTAAAATGGTGGCACATGACGAAAGCATTAATAGATTCTATTTTGTGTACAAATCCTTGTTTGCTTAAAAAATCTAGTGCCCGGTATATAGTTGCGGGTTTTGCTGATGTGTCTATTACTTTTAATTCATCAAGTAAGTCATAGGCACCGATGGCACCTTTATGGTTGGCGAGTAGTTTAAATACTTGCTCACGGGCTAGTGTAAAACGGGCTCCGCGTGTTTGACAGGCTTGTTTAGCTTGTTCTAGTAATTTATCTACATTCATATATTGAAAAGTCTTAAAGTTTTTTGCAGTCTAGCACAGTCGTATTAATCTACATATAGTAGCAATGAATGCAGTCATTATCAGCTTTAGTGATCTCCATAAATATGTAAACTTCATAACCACGTATTGGCATATGCGGAATTTGATATTAAAATTATCTATATTGAGTAATTACACATATAAAGTATCGCTACTTTATAATTGATAACGAGTTAAGGTTTTTGTTATTTGTAATTAGCCTAGGGTAATCGGTAAGTCTTTCTAGATAAGCAGCCTGTTCTTAAAAACTTACTTTAAGGTATTCATGGTTCTTTTATAACTATGCTCTACAGATAACTTAAAATTAGTTTATGAACGGACATTTTATAAATGTCAGTTGTACTTTATCGCTATCAAACTACTATGCGAGTGTGTTTGAAACTTAATTTAACTTTACGCAATTTTTTTTCGCATAAACTCTAATTTTATATTGGTTACTACTGAATTACAGTGAGAATGGAAATTTAGATAGGTATAAAAAATTTTCATTACATCTGGCAAGCCATTCTTTGGGAATGTTGTTTATAAGATCACTTTAGGATCAACATAATATAAAAGAAGAAAGATGAACTTGCCAATAGGTAAGAACTGAGAGTATTTATATAGGCAATGACATGGAGTCTTGTGTGAAATTACCCCATCTAGTCGCATTATAAAGCAAAAAGATTGAATTTTGGACAAACAAACAATTAATTGAAATTAGTACTTGATCCTTTCAGAGAAGTGTCTACAATGCGCTCCAGTTCCAAGGGGTTCAGTCAAAACGAACCACCAAACGAACGTTTTGATAAGTTATCACCCTTGCTTTCGGGCAAAGAGGTTTAACTTAACGTTTCAAAATGACGTTTTAATTTTCGAATCAGAAAGTTAAAAAAGAATACAAAAAAACGTTGACATCAAAACTCGGAAGCGTATGATACGCATCCTGCTTCGGGCAA
>Ga0209292_1001682_pt1 | contig 26735 bp, 18 predicted proteins | sample GOMGulsemesocosm_2_FD_184634 | JGI IMG/M metagenome (GOLD analysis project Ga0209292, IMG submission 184634) | Methane-oxidizing microbial communities from mesocosms in the Gulf of Mexico - GOM9C Gulf of Mexico (SPAdes) (version 2) | ecosystem: Environmental > Aquatic > Marine > Cold seeps... | reverse complement strand
ATCATACATCGCTGCACATTCATAATTTTGAGATGCCATTTCTAAAAAACGAGCTTCTAAAACCGCTCGTTCCGTTTTCCCTTCAGTATATTCTATCATTAATGGTATGATATCTAAAATTTGATCCTTTGATAAAACTTTTATTGATATGTTCATCTGCTAATTTGCTATTGTTTATTTTTGATTTATCAAATTTAGTCGAAAAAATATTGATAGTTACATATGGAACGAATTATTGAAACCGAACGATTATACCTCAGGGAATTCATGCTAAAAGATGCTTCGGCATTGTTTAAAATGAATAGTAATCCTAATGTACTACAATATACTGGTGATGCACCTTTTAAAAACACTACTACCGCTGAGAGTTTTATAAAAAACTACAATCACTATGAAACCTATAATATAGGACGATGGGCGGTTTGTGGTAAAAAACAAGGAGAGTTTTTAGGTTGGTGTGGACTAAAATACCATCCTGAAGAGGATTATATTGATGTTGGCTATCGCTTTTTTGAAAAACATTGGAATAAAGGATACGCAACTGAAGCCACTAAAGGAGTCCTTTCATATGCTTTTAATGTCCTCAGGGTTCAGAATATATATGCTTATGTTGATAAACGTAACCATGCTTCAATGAAGGTTGTTAAAAATTCAGGCTTAGTTTTTCAAAAAGAAATAGTACATGAAGGTCACCTTACTAACATTTATCATATAGAAAATAATCTCGTTCAGGTTAAAGAAATTACTTCATCAGAAACAATTGCGCTTAGGCATCAGGTCCTACGTCAAGGAAAACCTATAGAAACTTGTCATTTTGAAGAAGACTCTTTAGCTACTACATTCCATTTAGGCCTTTTTTATTACGGCGGTTTAATTGGGATAGTTAGTTATTTGAAAAACAACAATAATAACTTTGAAGATACAAATCAGTATCAACTAAGAGGAATGGCCATTTCACAGCAGTTTCAAGGTAAAAGACTAGGTAATGTTTTATTAGAAAAAGGAATGCAGCTTCTAAAGCAAAAGAATGCAACCTTAGTATGGTGTAACGCTCGAGAAAATGCTACAAATTTTTATTCCAAATTTGGATTCAGTATATATGGTAAACCTTTTGATATACCCCATATAGGCACACACTATGTAATGCAAAAAAGTATTACATAAGCGTTTATCGTTTTTTTTATACATTTCAAAGTGGTTTAACAGAAACAACACTTGTTCAACATCTTATTTGCATAGAATTTTGTAACTTTAGTACAGAACCAAGCGATACAAATGAGAGGAAATAAGTTTAAAATAAGGTTATTAATAGGTGTGGCTATTATTGCGTTTGCATACATTCAAAGATGCAACCGACAAGAGATAAACCCGTATACTGGAAAAAAACAAGCCATTTCAATGACCACAGAGCAAGAAATTGCAATCGGCTTACAGAATACTCCACAAATGACAGAACAACATGGCGGTTTATATCCCGATAAGCATTTACAAAACTACATAGATAGAGTTGGACATAAATTAGTAAACTCTAGTATAGCAAAAGAGACTCCATACAAATACGATTTTCATTTATTAGCGGATGATCAAACTATTAATGCATTTGCCTTACCTGGCGGACAATGTTTTATTACTTATGCCTTGTTAAGCAAACTTAAGAGCGAAGATCAACTAGCGGGTGTTTTAGGGCATGAAATAGGACATGTATTAGGCAAACATTCTGCAGAACGAATTACAGAATCTGAGTATTGGAGTACAGTAACTACTGGAGCAACAGTATTTGATATGGGAAGTGTTGCTGGTGGCTACGGGCAAAACACATTGCTAAGAAATGGTCGTGGAGATGAATTAGAAAGTGACGAATTAGGTGTACAATTTATGATTGATGCTGGCTATAACCCAGAAGCAATGATTGGGGTTATGGAAATATTAAAAACTGCAGCAGGACCAAATAGAATTCCTGAATTTCAAAGCTCACATCCTGACCCAGAAAATAGAATTGAAAAAATTAGAGAAGCAATTAATAAGTATAAATAATAAAATATTTGAATAAATTTTTACGCTATACCATCATTTCCTGTAGTCTTTTAAGTATTTTTTCATGTAAAAAACAACATGACTTAAGCTCTAAAAAAAATACAGATAGCACCACTAAAGAACAGAAATTTGTTACTATTTCTAATGATGCTTTGGGCACAGAATTGCTAAAACTTAAAAATAACACTTCTTTTATACAACTAAAAAACAAAGATTCAGTAATCGCTTTTTATAAACTCCGAAACGGAAATGCCGCCTGGAAATCGCTTAAAAATAGAAATGAGCTGTATTCCGCTATACAGTCTGCAGACAAAGAAGGCTTAATCCCTGAGGATTATAATCTTAATAAAATTTTAAAAATAATAACATCTAACCCATTTAACCGAACAGATAACATCGCTATCGATTTACTTTTTACAGATACGTACCTAAGTTTTTCTTATCATCTAGCAAACGGTAAAGTGAATCCTAAAAAACTATATGAGGATTTTGAATTAACATCTAACATGTTTCAATTTAACTCCATATTAAACACATCCTTAAATAGCAATACACTTCAAAAAACAATTGATGTGTATAAACCTCAACATAAAATATACAAACAACTAAAAAGACAGCTACTACGTTCAAAGGAACTGATCCATGCGGACTCCTTAAAAACTATAGTTATTCATGGCAATAAAATCAGACCAAACAGTACAGACAACCGTATTATTAACATACGAAAACGTTTAAATGAACTTGGTTTTTTAAAAGATTCCTTAGTTACACAATCAAAAGTATTAGACACCTTATTACAAATGGGAATTCGTAAATTCCAAGCTTCTAAAAAACTTAAAACTGATGCAATAATCGGTCTTGCAACTATAGATGCTTTAAATGAAAGTTATTTGGACAAATACAATAGTGTTTTAGCAAATTTAGAACGATGGAGATGGTATCCTAGAAAAATGGGAAATGATTATATTTTAGTAAATATTGCAAATTATCAATTGAAACATATTACTACAACTGACACTACTAAATACAAAATTATTGTAGGAAAAACGAGCAGAAAAACACCTGTTTTCAACTCCACTATTAGTTACCTAGATTTTAACCCAAAATGGTATATCCCTCCAACAATAAAGAGAGAAGATATTATTCCTGCTGCTACTAAAGATATTGACTATTTAAGACGTAAAAATATATCTGTATTCAATAATAAAGGAAAGCAATTGGTTTTAGATTCAATTAATTGGAATTCAAATCTACCTTCATCATACCGATATATACAAAGCTCCGGAGACAATAATGCTTTAGGTAGAGTAAAGATTATTTTTCCAAATAAATTCTCCGTATACCTACACGACACTCCTAGTAAATCCTTATTTAAAAAGAATTTTCGAGCAAGAAGTTCTGGTTGTGTTAGGGTACAAAATGTATTTGCTTTAGCGAGTAATGTGTTAAACTTAACTGATGAAAAAATAAATGAGATTGTTGACAATAAACTTACAAAGAGAGTACATGTAAAAAAAGAAGTTAAAGTACACTTCTTATACTGGTCTATAACTTTTAACGAACAATCGGAGCCTATTTTTTTAAATGATGTGTATAAATTAGATAAGGACTTAGCTCAATTATTAGCTAATTAGCTTTGAATTTGTGTTATAGTTTTTATTTGGGTGGTAAATAAATAAGCAAGATTTATTTTTTATTTTTTTAATTATAGCTGTATTTACCGCTGTAGGAACAGCTGGGCAACCTAAACTACGCCCTAACCTTCCATTACGTTTTGCAAAATCAGAATTTGAATATTTAGCACCATGAAAAACAACATAACGCTTTCTTGCATTATCGTTAAAACCCTTTTCTTGTCCATCTAAAAATAACGACAATCCATTTTTACCATAATACGTATTATCTGTCACATAAAAACCTAATGAACTTTGGTTAGAATTATTTGTATTTGAAAAACGAGTAGCAAACTCAGCACCAGTTTTTCTACCATGGGCTACAACCGTATTAAATAACACTTTATTTGTTGTCATATCCAACACCCATAATCTTTTTTCCGTAGACGACAAACTAAAGTCTATAATCGTTAAGGTCTCGTTTTTAATTTTCCCTTGAGCTTTTAGTTTAGAATACCCTTTTATCGCGTTAGAAAAACTTTTTAATTGAGGCATTGATTCATTTTGTTTGTTAAATAAACCATATAAAGTAAGTATCGCATCTTCCTCAACAGAGGCTATTTTAATCACTGGTTCTGTGCTTATTGAATAAGGAGTAGTAAAAGATGATAATAGTACAAAAGTAAGTAGTAGAGGTAAAAAACGTAATTTCATAGTTGTAGGTTAAGGTTGGGTCTTTTTTCAAAGAGTTCAAATATATCACTTTATCAACAACACGCAAGAAATATTATGTAAAACACACAAATAGTGTTGTAAAACAACCTTTTACTAGTAAATAACCTGTTTTTAATGCTATTAAATCAATATCGAATAATCACAAGGGTACAAAATTGGAAAAACAATGTGAAAATTAGGTAAAAAAAAAGCGGCTTGAATATTTCAAGTCGCTTTCTTTTATAAAAAAAATGAGTAAGTTTATTTTTTCTTCATTTCTTTTAATAATGCTTCAGCATCAATAGCTCTAGCACGTTTAGCATATAATAATGCTGTGTGACCATTCTTATCCTTAGCCTTAAGGTCGGCCCCTTTTTTAACTAACAACTTAATCATATCTACTCTGTTATATCTTGCAGCATACATCAATGGTGATTTTCCCCCGGAGAACTTATTTACATTTTCCCCCATTTTTATCATTTTCTTAACTGTTTCAATGTCATTTTTAGAAATGGATTGGCAAAATGGACTAACCCCATTAGTAGTCGTTACAATAGTGTTGTCTGAATTACTTGGTAAAACTCTTTCATTCATTGTGTTTGCACTGGCAATTAATCCAAATGCTAACGCCGCTGTTAAAATGTAATTTTTCATGATTTTTGATTTTTTGATTAATGAACTATAAATTTAATCAATAGCATTTAATCTAATATGTTTAAAAACGCATATAACATAAGTTTAACTATAATATCGTTTAGTGTTAAAGAAAACCAAATAAAAATCACCTTCATTAAACCAATAACTATAACCTATAAAGCTTTTGTTTGTATCTTTACAACCAATTAATGATATTTTATGAACAAGAAAACAATTCTTTTAATATTAGATGGCTGGGGGATTCCAGAAGACAAAAACGCTTCTGCAATTCACCACGCCAACACTCCATTCATAGATAGTCTATACAAAAACTACCCCAATACCACCCTTTTAACTCACGGGATGAATGTTGGTTTACCTGACGGACAAATGGGAAATAGTGAAGTTGGACATATGAACCTTGGGGCAGGTAGAATTGTATATCAAGATTTGGCAAAAATAAATTTAGTTGTAGAAAAAAACACATTAAAAGATGAACCAACTCTTATTAATGCGTTTTCTCATGCAAAAGAAAACAATAAAAATGTTCACTTTCTAGGATTAGCATCAGACGGTGGAGTACATGCACATATCAACCATATAAAAGGATTGATTGATGCTGCTGAAGATTTTGGAATTACCAACTCTTTTATTCACGCCTTTACTGACGGAAGAGATGTTGACCCAAAATCCGGAATAAATCATATAACTGATTTACAGAATCATTTAAATAATAAAAACACAAAATTAGCTTCTGTTATTGGTCGATACTACGCCATGGATAGAGATAATCGTTGGGAACGTGTTTCAGAAGCATATAACTTATTGGTTAACGCAAAAGGTACTCAAACCGAAAATATTAAAACAGCTATACAGCAAAGTTATGCTGACGGAATTACAGATGAATTTATAAAACCAATTATAATCACTGAAAACGGAGCTCCTGTAACTACAATCAAAGAAGATGATGTTGTTATCTTTTTTAACTTCAGAACTGATCGTGGAAGAGAATTGACCAATGTTCTTACACAAAATGATTTTCCTGATTTTGGGATGCAAAAATTAAAACTACACTTTACAACTTTAACAAATTACGATGAATCCTTTAAAGGAATTAACGTAATTTTCAATAAAGATAACATTAAAGATACTTTAGGAGAAACTATTGCAAAAGCTGGAAAAACACAAATACGAATTGCTGAAACAGAAAAGTACCCACATGTAACTTTTTTCTTTAACGGAGGTCGTGAAGAACCTTTTGACAATGAAAAAAGAATTCTATGCCCATCACCTAAGGTAGCTACCTATGACCTGCAACCCGAAATGAGTTCGCATGATGTCACTAAAGCTATAATACCTGAGATAGAAAATAAAAGTGCAGATTTTATCTGTCTTAATTTTGCAAACCCTGACATGGTAGGACATACCGGAAGCATGGAAGCTGCTATGAAATCATGTGAGGCTACTGATGTTTGCACCAAACAAATCATTAAAGCAGCCTTGAAAAATGATTATACTACCCTAGTAATTGCTGATCATGGAAATTGTGAAAAAATGTTTAATGAAGACGGAAGTCCTCATACGGCACACACCACAAATCCAGTCCCCCTTATTGTAGTTGATAATGATATTGAAACCGTAAAAGAAGGTGTTTTAGGAGATATTGCTCCAACAATATTGAAATTATTAGGTATCAATAAACCAGAGTTGATGACTCAAAGCACGTTAGTTTAAAATTTATTAAAACAAGTAATATTTTACGTATTTTTACGTCTTACAAAAATAAATGATTACAAAAGATACACTTCTCATTGCTGTAGACTTTGACGGGACAATCGTTGAAGACGCCTATCCAAATATTGGAAAGCCACAACTTTTCGCATTTGAAACAATGAAAAGATTACAAAATGACGGGCATCGATTAATACTATGGACATATAGGTGTGGTAGTAAGCTGGATGATGCTGTTAAGTTTTGCCAGCAAAACGGAATTGAATTTTATGCCGTAAACAGTAGTTTTCCTAACGAAGAATATGATGGAAAGGAAAGTAGAAAAATTGGAGCTGATTTATTTATTGACGACAGAAATATAGGTGGTTTTATTGGTTGGGGAGAAATTTACCAATTACTTACCAAAGAAGAAGCTCCGAGTTTAAAAGCAAAACGGAAAAACATATTTTCGTATTTTAAAACCTCCCATGATTAAACTTAAATAGAAAAACCGTAATGAATTAAATTCATTACGGTTTTTCTATTTAAGTTTAACACCTACTTTATACCATCAAAATAAGCTTTAGCGATACTTTCTCTATGATTAGGGTGCGCAATTTTCACTAATTCAGCAACACGTTGCTTTATTGTTTTTCCGTATAAATTAGCTACCCCATATTCTGTAACTACATAATGAACATGTGCCCTAGTAGTAACCACACCAGCTCCGTTCTTTAAAAATGGTACTATCCTACTTATCCCTTTACTTGTTTGTGATGGCAGTGCAAGTATTGCTTTTCCGCCATCGCTAAGGGATGCTCCTCTAATATAATCCATCTGTCCTCCAACTCCAGAATACATTTTCGTCCCGATAGAATCCGCACAAACTTGTCCAGTAACATCAATCTCTATTGCTGAATTGATTGCTACCATTTTTGGGTTTTTCTTGATAATGGATACATCGTTTACATAATCCGCTGAACGCATTTCTATAAACGGGTTATCATCCACATAATCGTATAGTTTTTGAGTACCCATTAAAAATGTAGCCATTGACCGTCCTGGATTTACCCCTTTAAAATCACCATTAATGACATTTTTCAATATTAAATCGATCACTCCATCGGAAAACATTTCTGTATGCAGTCCTAAGTTTTTATGATTCCCTAGTCTTGACAAAACAGCATTAGGAATACTACCAATCCCCATTTGCAAAGTACTTTCATCTTCAATTAACTCCGCTATATAATCTCCTATTTTATTTTCTATTTCACTAGGGTCAGGTAATAAATGTTCATGTATTAGTGATTCATGTTCTACAAAAACATCTAATTCAGACACATGAATAATTCCATCACCATGAGTTCTTGGCATTTTAGGATTTATTTGAGCAATTACCTTTTTTGCATTACCAATAGCTGCTAAAGTTGCTTCAACAGAAACCCCTAAAGAACAATATCCATGCTTATCCGGAGGAGAAACCTGAATAAAAGCAACATCAATAGGAACTATATTTCGCTTAAATAAAATAGGCAACTCACTTAAAAAGACTGGCGTATAAGAGCCATTCCCTGCCTTTAAAGTGTGTCGTACATTTTTACCAATAAAAAATGAATTCACATGAAAGCTATCTTTATAAATAGAATCAGCATATGGTGCCCTACCTTCTATATGAAGGTGAGAAACCTCTACATTCCTTAACTCTTCATGTCTAGCAGACATTGCATCAATTAATATTTGTGGTGCTGCTGCAGCGGCCTGAATATATATTCTATTGTTTGACTTGATAACTTTCACTGCTTCTTCTGCAGATACTGATTTGTACATAACCTTTATTATTTTGAGATACAAAAATACAACCTAAAAATAGTTCAAAAGCTGTCAAAAATCATTTTCAAAACATTTTTTACATCTTAAATTCTAACTTTTTAAATTAGTATATTTGCGATCAAACTTAGCTTACAATGATTAAATTAAAATCAAAAGAAGAAATAGAAATCATGCGTGAAAGTGCCTTAGTGGTTTCAAAAACATTAGGAGTTATAGCTTCAGAAATAAAACCTGGTGTTACTTCATTGCATCTAGATAAATTAGCAGAAGAGCATATTAGAGATCTAGGCGCTATTCCTGGTTTTTTAGGTTTGTATGATTTTCCCAACACACTTTGTATTTCTCCAAACGCACAAGTAGTACACGGAATACCTAGCAACAAACCTTTAGTAGAAGGTGATATCTTATCAGTTGATTGCGGCGCTATTTTAAATGGATATTATGGTGACCATGCTTATACTTTTGAAGTTGGCGAGGTAGCCCCTGAAACTAAAGAGCTTTTGAAAGTTACCAAAGAAAGCTTATATGTTGGCATACGAGAATTTAAAGAAAATAACCGCGTTGGTGACGTAGGTTTTGCTATACAAAAATACTGTGAAGATCGCGGATACGGAGTAGTTAGAGAACTTGTTGGTCATGGTTTAGGAAAAAAAATGCATGAAGACCCACAAATGCCTAACTACGGAAAACGTGGTAGAGGTAAAAAATTTAAAAACGGGTTAGTTGTCGCTATAGAACCTATGATAAACTTAGGAACTCATAAGATTGAGCAGCTACGTGACGGATGGACTATTTTAACAAATGACAGAAAACCATCTGCTCATTTTGAACATGATGTAGCCATCGTTGACGGAAAACCACAACTACTTTCTACTTTTGACTATATATATGAAGCATTAGGTATTACAAGTAATGAAGAAGATGATTTTAGAAAGAAATAATTCTTAATGAAGAAGCTTTTTAAACTCATACTTAACACTATACCAAGACCGCTATTAATTAGAGTGAGTTATTTGGTTCGCCCTGTTTTAGCATTTCTCCTTAAAGGAAATACGTATACAGACCCTATTGATGGTAAAAGTTTTAAATCCTTTTTACCTTATGGGTATGGTGAACAGCGGAACAATGTACTATCCCCTTCTAGCCTATCACTTGAACGTCACAGACTACTATGGTTGTACTTAAAAAAAGAAACCGATTTCTTTACGAATACGCAAAACAAAAAGGTATTACATTTTGCTCCTGAACAATGTTTCTACAACCGTTTTAGAAATCAGAAAAATATTCAATACACCACAACTGATTTATTATCTCCACTTGCAGATGTAAAAGCAGACATCTGTAATTTACCATTTGAAGATAATAGTTATGATGTTATTTTTTGCAACCACGTTTTAGAGCATATCCCTAACGACAATAAAGCAATGCAAGAATTGTTAAGGGTTTTAAAGCCTAAGGGAATGGCTATACTTCAAATTCCACAAGACTTATCTCGTGAAACCACTTTTGAAGACAATACAATTACCGATAAAGCAACTCGAGCAAAAATATTTGGTCAATATGATCATGTACGAGTATATGGAAAAGACTACTTTAACAAACTAAGAAGCATTGGTTTTTCTGTAAAAGAGATTGACTACACTGCTACCCTACCTGGAAAAGATATAAGTAAATATTGCCTTGCCAAAGGAGAAATTCTTCCAGTATGTTTTAAATAGCAATTATATTGCTACTATAAAATTGTTTTTTTGCGTATTATCTACAACTAATTATATTTCACAACAATATAGCTTCAGTTCACAACAACTTGTGAAAATAAATTAATATCCGTCATACCTTTATAAAACCTAAAAGACTTATCCTCAAATAAATAACAGTCTTAATTATATAAAAGCACCCCAACTCTTATATGAATATTAAAACAAAAATACTTACACCCAAATAAATTATAATATTTCTTTATAAGAGCACCCCTACTCTTGTATAGATATTAACCCCTAAAACCTGATTACCCCCCAAATAAATTACACTATTTCTTTATAAGAGCGCCCCAACTCTTATAAGAAATAGAAAACAAAAAAAGCCTTAGTAGAGAGATACTAAGGCTTTTTTTTAAAATCAAATTCAGTATTAACAATTAAGGGAATTTGTTTAAACTAAGTGTTTTTAACACTTTTTCATCATCTTGATATATAAAATATACTTGTAATTCTGGGTGGATTTTTAACAACTCTGTTGTTTTAACTATTCCCATAGCTTTAAATGCTGTTGCATAGGCATCAGCTATAGCACAGTTGGGTGCAATTACTGAAACACTCAAAACATTAGTTTTACTGGGGTATCCTGTTTTTGCGTTTAATATATGTGAGTATTTCTCTCCGTTTTTATCAATTTTAAACTTACGGTATACCCCTGAAGTTGCCATTGCCGAATTATCTAGTTCAATTATTTTATTATGGCTTTGAGACCCATCAAAATTTGGCTCCTCAATACCGACTCTCCACAAACTAGAAGTTTCAATATTAATACCTCTAGCTACTACTTCTCCACCTATGTCAATCAGATAATCTTGATGTCCTTTATTATTTAAAAAATCCGCTATCACATCTAAGGCATACCCTTTTCCTATGGCATTAAAATCAATAAATGCTTTTTTAGGATTACTTATTTTACCTTTATTCAAAGATAAATTATGAAATCCTACCGATTGCATCAAACTATCTATTTTTAAGCTATCTAAACTTGTTATTTTACCTCCAGGCCCAAAATCCCATGCATTTACCAAAACACCAACAGTAGGGTCAAAAAAACCTTCTGTTGCATCATAAATATCTTTAGAGGTATTGAACACCGTTGTAAAATGATTATCTACTACTATAGAAGTATCTCCGTTATTAATTTTTGAAATATCCGAGGTAGGTATATAAGTTGAAGTTGATTTATTTATTTCTAAAAACAAACTGTCATACTGTTTTGAATAGTCAATTTTTTCGTCATCAAAAAACTGAATATTATAGTAAGTTCCAAATACTTCTCCCGAAACCATGTTTTTAACTGGAATTTCCTCTTGCTTGCAGGAAACAAGTACTAACAAAACAAGTATTACAATTCTTTTCATTTCTAGGGGAATTTTAATTCATATCAATGTCTAGCAATTGAACCCCAATATAATTTAATAAATAAGGTTGATTTAAATATACAGGATCACCTGTAACGTCTTTATTACCTAAACCAACACCGGCAAAAAGCACTTTTGCATCTTTACTTCTTGCATGCTCTCGGAAAGTTTCCATCCAAACTACATCATATTCATCTGGGTCTTCTGGTAACAAAACCGCCTTAACAATAACAAAGTAATACTGTGCATTTTTATCAACACACACATATTGTGGATTTCTTTTTAATTGACTATTAATTGCCACAAACTCATACCCTTGTTCCTCAAGGTCTTCTCCAACAATATTCATTGCTAAGTTATGAAGTTCTTGTTTATTAAGTGGTTTAGACATCTTTAATATTTACCTTTCTTTTTGTTACGTAAATTGTAACTTTTATCCCCTCGTGTTTTAGGTTTTTTATACTTCGCTGCAATTTCCCTTCTGTAAGAACCACCTTCATTCTCCTTACTGTTCTTTTCACTTTTTTGATGAAAAGCCGGCCCAGGCGCATCTTCGTCTTTAGGTTTAGTGTGCGGATTATTACGTTCAATATGCTTTGGACGCTCTTCAGGTGTTAAGCGTTCTGAGATCTCTACTTCTTCTGGAAATTCCATTTTAGGAATTTCATAATTCATCAACGCTTCAATAGCATCTTTATCTTCTTGTTCTTTTGAAGTCGAAAACAATATTGTTTTTCCCTCATGCTCTGCCCTACCAGTTCTACCAATACGATGCATATAGTTTTCAGCAAAGTTTGGCGTGTCAAAATTGATTACGTGAGAAATCTCATCTAAATCCAATCCACGTGCCATTACATCAGTAGCAACTAATATTCTATTTTCTCCTTCGTCAAACTGACGAATAGAACGTATTCTATAATTTTGAGTTTTATTAGAATGTATTACACATACATCCGAACCAAATATTTCTTCTACAGCTTCAAATAATCTATCTGCACTTTTTTTGTTAGAAACAAAAACTAAGACTTTATTGTAGATTTGTGTATCACTAATAATATGTGCCAATAAATTTACTTTCGTGTAAAAATTAGGAACATCATAACATTGTTGCCCTATATTATCTAGTGGTGTACCACTCACTGCAATGGATATTTTTTCTGGAGACCTGAAAAAATCTGTAATTAACGCATCTACATCATCAGTCATTGTTGCAGAAAACATAATATTTTGCCTTTTAGGAGGCAAGACATCAAATATATTTAGTAGTTGAAAGCGAAATCCTAAATCTAGCATTACATCCACTTCATCAATAACTAATTTCTGAACTGCCTTTAAATTTAATGCTCTACTTATAGCTAAGTCATATAGTCTACCAGGAGTAGCAACGATAATGTCGGTACCTTGAGATACGGCCATTTTTTGAGTGTTCATATTTGTACCACCGTATACACCTAATACACGTACATTAATATACTCCGAAAGCTTTTCAATTTCTTCAACTACTTGTATAACTAACTCACGTGTTGGTACTAAAACCAACACCCTTGGATTTACTTGTTTTGAGAATTTTAAATCACGTAATATAGGCATCATGTACGCAAATGTTTTTCCCGTACCTGTTTGTGCAATACCCACTACATCTTTTCCTGAGCGGACCACATTAAATGCTTCTGCTTGAATAGGTGTAGGATGTTCAAAGCCCATGTCATCAATTGCGTATTGCAATTGATTGGATAAATTTAACTCTTGAAAAGTAATCATTAGTAAGTATTTTGGACAAAGGTAAGGTTTCTAAGGAATAGATATATCAAATTGTTGCAAAAACAAAAAACCGACATATTACTATGTCGGTTTTTTAACTTATCTATAAATAAACGCTGTTAAAATTAGCTTTAATTATTGAATCACTAATTTCTTCGTTGCCTTTTTAGTTCCACTCACAACATTTAACATATAAACTCCAGATGCCATTGCATTAAAATCAATTTCTTTAGAAAATACATCAGCATTATTATTGTAAAGTTGAGCATATACTCTTCTTCCTCTAGCATCATATAATGACACTTTAACATTCTCATTTGTATTTAATGAGATCGTTACTAATCCGTTTGATGGATTAGGATACATCATAAATGAGTTTATTTCATTATCAGAAACACTCAATACAGGTGCTGAGCAAATTTCCATACTATAATTTAAAAACTCTCCTCCATCAGCACTCGGATAACCATCAGTAACTGTTAACACCCAATTACCTAGGGTTGATTCTCCATCAAATGCAGATAATGTCGACTCTGGAATTATAGTCCCTTGAACACACGGAGCAACAGCACTACATACTAATGTAACACCTTCATCATCATAAGTTACTCCAATATCATCTGTTCCATCATCACACTTACTATTAGCTAGTAATAAAACTTCTGTACCTGCCGGTGACGTTAATTTTAACTCAATATCACCTGCCCAAACATGTTGTACATTAATAGTAACATTTACATCAGTAATAACTTCATCTAATGTAATATTCCTTGTAGATGTTATTACATGAGCAGTTCCTCCTGTAGCAGGAATATTAATATTATCCTGAGTAGAGTTATAGGTGTTGCAACTTGGAGTTGCTGTAGCAAAACTGAATGCTATTGAATTTGCCCCAGTACCACATCTGTTTTTAGGAGTCACCCTCCAATAATAAGTGGTACTTATTGCCAATCCAGATAAATCATATGAATTAACTGTTGTATTATATGTATTTAAATTAGCTGTAAACGTAGCATTTGTAGCTACTTGAACATCATAGCTTTCTACATTTACATCCGATGGGTTCCATGTTAAGGTCACAGATGTCCCAACTCCTGTAATTCCATCACCTGGAAAATTTAAAGATGGTGTCGTAAACGTACTACTATACACAGTAAAATTAATGATCTCTGTTCTAGTAATAGATGCAGAGGTAGCAGATACCGTTACTGCATATACGCCAGGTGTAACTGATGCCGTATTTCCTAATGTCATTACTACAGTTTGTGTAGAATTGATATTATTTACAGAGAAATTTATTGTAGACCCCGTTGGGTTACCTGTTGCTGAAAACACTGTGTTTTCAGTAAATCCAGAAAACACTTCATATGAAATATTAACTATTGGACTATCTCCTGTACAAATTGTTTGATCTTTTTCACCTCCCGGTACAGTTAATGTAAATGTTGGGTTTGTTGGTGCAATAATTGAAAAATTCGTGTTTGAAATATCATAAAAAATATTATCAGCAGCCTCTACCATTATTCTAGCACTTGCTGTAATATTATTAGGCACCACTATTGCTTCCGATCCATCATTAGTTACATCAGAAAGAATTGTGATTGGATAAGTAAACCCACCATCGGTAGATAGTTTAATGTTTACTTTTTGACAATTAATAGTTGCATTTGTTGTTGATCCTACATTCCAAGTTACCGTTTGAGCACTACCAACTTCCCAAGAAACAGCAGTATTTGGTGCAGCAACAGTAAACGGAGTAACATCCTCTACATCAACTACCATTAATTCAGAATCAGTTTGTCCAATACCATTAGCAAAACCACTTGAGTTATCTCTTACCACCAAAGCAAAATTCAATGTTCTCGCTACAGAAGGAGTCACCTCCCAAGTTGGCGTTAAATTATTAGCCACAACATCAGCTATACTTGGCATGTATCTATCTGGTGAAGCTGTAGGTAAAATTGAACGATACACTGGTCCATCCGTTGCCGTTGCAGAAGGTGTTCCTGTCCCCATACCTGCTGGTTTAGGATCATTTTGAGACCATCCAAAAGTATGCTCCGTCATCCCGTCAGGATCCGTTGAAGCTCCTCTTAAAACAAAAGGAGTAGACTTAGGTATATAAAATTTAACACCTTCGGTTATTGCAACTGGTGGCTGGTTAGTTAAAGCTGTTTCTGCAGCACATGAACTACTTGTACCCGTTTGAATATTTGACGTTATATCACGAATTGTTACATAGTTAAAATGCGCATCACTATTTGATTGTACATTAGATGCACAGATACCTGCATATCCCATAATTGAACTACCACTTCCTGGTTCTACTTCTGTAGTACCACTACCACTAACGCAACCAGAACTAGACTGAGTATGCCATCCATCAAATTGATGTCCCATTTCATGAGCTACATAGTCTATATCGAAAGGATCACCAGTTGGATCAGCTCTACCAGTATGCCCTCTACCTTTTGTACTACCTGTATAAGGAGCAACACCATCAACACATACACAACCTAAACAACCAGCATTTCCTCCTCCGGAAGTATTGAAGTTGTGACCTATGTCATATAATGATTCGTCATTTAATGTTGTTGTAATAGTTTCTTGAGTTTTAGTGTTGTATTCACCATTCCAAGGATCTGGATTATTATAGTAAATTAATTCATCATTACGTGCAATAAAAACTAATGTAATAGCCAAGTCACGTTCGTAAATTTCATTTACTCTGTTAATTGTAATCGCCATTTGCGCTTGTACACGTGCTTTTTTTACAGCATCAGAAGCAGCCCCTCCTTCAAAGATTGAACCGTATTCCTGTGTACATGTTTGCGCTAGACGATAAGTTCTTAATTTCTGATCGTCAGCGTCTACCCTATAAGCAGACACATCATTTTCTAATGATTTTAAACGTACTCCTTGGTCAGTCAAACACTCAAAACTTTGTGTATCAGCCCCTAAAGACCGCTTATCATATACCATATAGGTTTTTCTATCCTCTGTATAAGGATCTACATACATCGAATTTCTTTTTCCTGAAAGTGTCATGGTATGTAACCCAAATTGAGTAATACTAAAACGCATTGTTGCTGTTGGATCATCAATACCAACTGCTTTATAGGTTTTAATCATTGGGAATTTTTCAGCTAATCCAGCTTCCATTATTGGGGACTCAGTTACTCTAAACCGCTCAAAGGTTCCTTCAGGTGTTGGAAACTCCGCAATAACATTTGACTTTCCAGCAAACTCTCCTCTCAAAGGAGCATCTTGAATTGTTTCTTGTAACTTTTCCAAGTCCAATTCAAACACTTCGAAATGTTTTGGATGAGATGCTCTATGCACCTTTAATTCAGATTCTAATTTTTCTTTTGAAGCTTTTTTCCAGTACGAATTTCTATTTTGAGAAAATAAAAACATCGTGAAAAAAGTCATTAACAGCAGCAACAGCTGCTTTTTGGGGTATTTTTTTTTCATAATGGGTTTTTTTTGGTTTTTAAATATACAGTTTTATCGATAAAAAACAAAAAAAAGCCGACACATTACTGTGTCGGCTTTAAATACTATATTAATAAATAGTTTTTTAGGCTATTTTATTATTGAATTACTATTTTGATAACGGCTCTTTTAGAATCGCTTGTTACATCTAACATATATACTCCAGATGCCATTGCACTAAAATCTAATTTAGTTTCTAAAGTATCAGAATTATTTGCATGTAATTTTGAATATACTTTTCTTCCTCTAATATCAAATAAAGCAACTGTAGCATTTTGACTAGTATTAACGAAAAGATTAAATAATCCATTAGATGGATTTGGATAAACTGCTAATCCATTTACACCAAATGCATTTTCACTAACTCCTAATGAAGCCAATACATTTACTGTATAATCTTCAACTTCTCCATCTACTATTGCTCCTCCAGACACTGGATAATCATATGGAGCTGTTGGACTTGAATAAATTGTAGAAACTCTCATAGTTGTGTTTCCTAACAGTGCACCAGATGGTACTGTAATACTCATTGGGGATACTGCAGTAGCTCCGTCAGTTACATTTGCTGCTTCAGCCAAATCATACTCTTCAGTCCCTACTTCAAACGTACAGTTTTGATTCCAGTCAATCCATACCTTCGTTTGAGTTCTATAATTTCCATCAGAATTTACTTGAACTGTTAAATCATAAGCACTATCAATATTTATATCTGTAGGTGTCAATCCTGTAAAATCAGCAAAACCTCCAGTATCATCACCACTAGTGTCATTGTCAGCTCCAGTTAAACTAGAAGCATTGTCTAGAGTATTAAAAATTACACGTGTAATAGATGTTTTATACGGTGTTGTTGCTTCAGAAGCTGGAACCGAAGTACCATCGTTTAAAGAAACTGGTACGTTTTTAGTTATAGATGCTGACGTTCCTGTAACAACTAATGGATAAATACCATCAGTAACACCACTTAAACCACTAACAGTTAATGTAGTACTACCATCAGCATTTAATGTAGTTGGAGAAAAAGATGGTGTTGCTCCTACAGGAAGACCAGTAACAGAAAAAGTAGTTACCTCATTAAAACCATTCTCTGTTATAAAATTAACAGTTGTTACTGCAGTATCTGCACCACAATTTCCTAAATCACCAGAGTTTATTGAAAATGTTGGTCCTGTACAATCTAAAACATTTGTAACCCAATCACCCGAAACTGAAGCAAAATATGCGTCAACTACTGTCGCTTGATCTGGAGTAAACATATACATAGATGCATCATTTACATAATCCATATAATTCATAGTTAATGAAAACTCTCCACCAACACAACCAGCTACCGAACCATTAGCAGGGTTACCATAAGTTGAACCTGCTACTTTTGGAGTATCAGCAATACCATCACCATCAGCTGGAGCACAATTTGTACCTCCATCAACAATAAATGTGTGATTTAAATTATAGAAGTGACCCAATTCATGAGTTACTGTACGACCTAAATTATATGGTGCACCAGGTATAACATTTGGAGTTCCACCCGAACCTACACACCCAGCTCCTGTACCATAGCTACTATAACTCATAACAACTGCGTTTCCAGCAGCAATACTACCACCTAAAGGAGAATACCCTAAAATACCTGCTCCTGCATCTTTAATAATAAAGTTCATGTATCCTGAATATGTTGCATCATTTTCTGGCCAAGCACCAAAACTAGAACCATCACCTCCTATAGTTACTAACGGATTTCCATCAGTTACTGCTGGGTCACCACCAGCTGGATGATTTTTTGTCGCTATACAAAATACAACATCTACGCTTCCTGGAGCTAAACCTGGATAAAACCCACTGGCAGCTGGCCATAATGATTGATCAGCATTTAAAGCTGAATAATCATTAGTAATAACATCTATTTGCGTTTGTGCAAAAGCTTCCAAACAAGCTCTATCCGCTTCATTTGAATCTGGAAAATGGACTGCTACTGGAACATACAAAGTAGCTTTCTTTTGGTATGTTCCATTCATTTTTTGCTGATGAATTTCTGATAATTTTTGTTGAAAAACAGCTTGTCTTTCATAAAAAGATGCAGCGTATTCAGGGTTTTTCAACAATTCTTGTTCATGCTGCTCTAAACCGCAATTCCTGTGATCAGAATCGTTGTTGTTTTGTTTTTCTAATTCTTGTGCATTGATTGCAAAACAAGAAGAAATAAAAGCTAAAAGCAATACTCCTTTAATTGTAATTTTTTTCATGATTATGGGTTTGTTAATAAAATTGAACGGATGAATATAATAACAAATGTTAACACCATTACTCCATTTACTTATTTTTAGATAAAGCGTTTAATAAAGCCGACAAACTGCTTTTCTAATTGGTTATTATCTAACTTTTTAAACTCTATAACTACTTAATTGTGATATATGGACATGCAATTTACGAATTTCCCATCATTTCTCAAAACATAACCGACTGAAAACAAGGTAGATGCAAAACAAGATAGATGTAAAACAAGAAAAGCCGATACAAATTGTATCGGCTTTAAAGTATTTAAAAAAGAGTTTTTCTCAATAAGCTTATTGAATCACTATTTTTTTAACTGCTTGTTTAGTTCCACTTTTTACATTTAACACATAAACTCCTGATGCCATAGTAGTAAAATCTAATTTAGCTACAAAGATATCAGAATTATTACTATGTAATTTAGAATATACTTTTCTACCTCTGATATCATATAATGTAATATCTGTGTCGCTAGAAGTATCAACCGAAAGGTTAAATATTCCGTTTGATGGATTTGGATAAAGTCCCATTATATTTAATTCATTTTGAGATATCCCTAAAACCGCTTCCATTTTACCGAAATAATAAGTTCCGTTTATACCAGATGTAAATGTAGCTTCTAAAGTTACATTTGAACCAAAAGCGCCTAATGTTGCTACAGCAGTTTCAGAAACACCATTATCCTTTATTATAGCTAACGTATTTCTGCTATTCCCTGTTGTTCCTTCCCATTCAGCAATTTCTGCTTCCGTAAAGTAAAACTTAACAGTAGCATTTCCTCCTACTTGTACTGATGCTGGAGTAATTGTAAATGTTTTACCCGTTACATAATTAGCTGTACCAGCAACTTGATATACAACTGAAGCTCCCGTTGCTCTAGATACCGAAGTACTAACACAACCATAGTTTACACCATTAGTATTTGTGATATCAGCCATAATGTTACCGTCTGATGCATTTGCTGTATATACAGTACCAGCTATTGATAATGAATCCTCATCTGGTGTACCTGTATTTTGGGCTGTTTGTACTGTTGATTCCTCAACAGCATTTACTGTTATTGTATCCCAAAAAAGATAACCAGAATCCGCAGTATTAGATGTGTGTCTCAATACCAAACTCCCTGACAATCCAGCTATAGTTGGTAAAAAAGCATCCAAATTAATAGTCTCTAAAACATTTGCACCCGTATAATCAGTTGCAGCTCCGCTTGACAACAATGTTCCAGCTTGAATACTAGTCTCGTCAGTACTATCTGTCGTAAAATACAACTCATAATTTTGAGTTGCATTTGCAGATAGTAATGAATGATCTATAGATAATGAGGTTGCTCCTGAAGGTATTGTAAATGCTGGAGAAACAATATAATCATTTGATGTAGCATCAGCTGCTTGAGAACCCAAGAAATTTGGCTCAATTACTCCTGGCAAATCAATACCTGAACTGTAAACACCCCATGTAGTACCTCCATCAGTATTTCTTACCCCCCAACCAGTAGTATCTGATGTATAAGTAAAAATTCCATTTGTAGTTGAAGCATTAGGAACTTGATCGTCACTAGTAATTGTTACAACATATTCTTTTGAAGTTTCAGTAGTAATTAACATATCACTACCATTAGCACTTAGTGTCATCCCTAATGTTATTGTTTCATCGGATTCAACAAAACTATCATTATAAACTCTTAAAGTAAATACTTTATTTGAAGTATCCCCAGCATTGAAAGTTACATCCCCTCCAATTATTTCATAATCTACTAAATCTGTTGCAGTACCAACTTTCGTAATAGTAATACCAGCATTACCTCCAGTTGGTGCTTTTGTTACTTCTAAAGTATATGTATAATCTGTATAACTACAGTCTGTTCCTTCAGTAACTGTACCAACACACTCAGAACCATTATTGAATCGGACATAAGTACTTGCAGGTAAATTACATCCGTTAGATGTATTTAAACTATTTCTCCTCGGAGAACCAGACATTACAGCCTGAATACGTGTTTTTTGATCTGCTGTAAACGTATCCATACATGCATCTGGAGTATAATCCATATAATTCTGAATCATATCAGATCCTGGAGCTCCACATGAATCTGCAACGGTACAAGCATAATTAGCGGCAGCAATAGCTGGTGTATCACCACAATAATCTCCACTACCTCCACAACCACCTTGAAATGTATGGTATAATCCTAACCAGTGACCTACTTCATGAGTCATTGTTCTTCCTAATGCATAAGTAGGATTCATTGTAAAAGACCCATCATCAACAGACACATCTCCAAAAACAGTGTGACCTGCTACAACACCATCAGTACTTGCAGCTCCTCCTGAAGCTGGCATATCTCCTAAACCTGAAGTTCCTCTATCTGGAAACTGAGCATACCCCAATAAATCACTCATTCCTCCAGCTGCTAAGGTATTACCACCCACACGAATAGACCACATATTCATATATTTTGTAGGATCCCATTGAGTTGCTGACTTCATTGCATTTGCATCAGCAAATGTTTCCCAATCTCCAGGATCACCAGGTGTTGCGGTATTACTATAAGGAGTAATATTCCATCTGTTTACTCCATCTGTTGGATTACCAGAAGGATCTTGTTGTGCTAAACAAAAATTTATTTCAGTATCTACAGCAAGACCCGTGGTGTTTGCACCTCCAGGAGTTCCCATTAACATTCTATAATCGTTATTTAATACTTGTATCTGAGAAAATGCTTGATTATAAGAAATGTTTTCTCCATAGATTCCACACTTATCATTTACAGGTACTCCATTGTGTACTACATGTACAACTACAGGGATATTATAAATTGCTTGGACTGATTTTCCCGCAGCCTTATCAGCATTTATTTTGTCTACTAATGGCTTCATCCAAACTTCAAAATCAGCTCTAGAAGTCTTCTCTTTATTCGTTTTTTCTAGTTGTGCGTTCACTTCATCAGTAGCACATCTAACATAAGTCTTTTGCTTTATAGTTGGAGTTTGCTGTGCATTTACAGCAAATGACCCCACGAATGCAAAACCAGCAACAATAGCCTTTAAAGTAGTTTTTTTCATAATAATTTCAGGTTTTATATTAATTTGAGATTCCGAATATAATATTTTCACGTCAAAACGCAAAAAATATCGATGACTTTAACCTATTGAAAAACTAGGGATAATGAATATGTGCCTAAAAAAAGCCGACACAAATTGTGTCGGCTTTAAAATATTTAAAAAATGTTTAAATCAATAAATTTATTGAATCACTATTTTTTTAATTGCCTTTTTAGCACCACTTTCAACATTTAACATATATAATCCAGAAGCTAAAGTACTGAAATCTAATTCTGTTGTAAACACATCTGAATTATTACTATATAATTCTGTGCAAACTCTTCTTCCTCTAATATCCAATAACGATACACTTACATTTTCACTAGTACTTAATGAAAGTGTTATCTTTCCAAAAGATGGATTTGGATATACATTAAACACATTAAACTGATTCTGAGTAATCCCTAAAACAGCTTCTGTTTTACCAAAATAATAGGTTCCGTTTATACCTGATGCAAAAGTAGCCTCTAAAGCTACATTCAACCCAAAAGTTCCTAAGGTTGCTACAGCAATTTCAGCAACACCATTATCCTTGATTATAGTTAATGTACTTCTATTATTCCCTGTTGTTGTTTCCCATTCAATAATTTCTGCTTCGGTAAAGTAAAATTTAACTGTCGCATTACCGCCTGTTTGAACTGACAATGGAGTAATTGTAAAAGTTTTACCCATTACGTAATTTGAAACGCCTGCAACTTGGTACATTACTGAAGTACCTGAAGCTCTAGATACATTTGTACTTACGCATCCGTAGTTTACAGCATTATTATTTGTAATATCAGCCATTACATTTCCATCTGCCGCATTACTAGTATAAACAGTACCTGATACTGACAAGACATCTTGATCAGGCGTTCCTGTATTAACAGTTGTTTGTACACCTGTTAATAAATCTGCTGTAAGTTCAACATTATCAATACCAATTATCCACTCATTAGTAGAATCGTGATGCCTAAAAGACACATATACATCTTGACCATCAAACCCAACTAAAGATGCAGTTCTTGTTTGTCCACCTGCAGTACTTAAAAACGCGTTTAAGTTTTCATCTTTAATTCTTGTCCCTGCCAAAATGTTTGCTGAAGAAGAAATTGATGTTGATACCCATACCTCATAATTTTCATTATAATAGGTAACATCGCTACCAGAACCAGCTAAATATGACAATTGAACATTTGTAGCGCCAGCTGGAATAGAAATTAAAGGCGTACTTAGAAAATTATCCGGGAAATATGGTGAACCATTCCAAGAATATGATGCCATAAAGAAATCTGTATAAATTCCAAAAGGAGCAGGGAAATCCGTTTCTTCTACTAAACTCCAATCATCCGCAGTTTCAGAATTATTATCCAAAATAGACCAGTCACTTGCATCTCCATCTGAAAAATCATCTGAGAACAAAGTATTGTTTGATATAGTTGTTACTACTGAATCATCATTAAGGATAGTTATCGTTATTTGATTAGCGATGTTTGTTGTAGTAGCATTACCAGCAGTTGATACATTTAAATCCAATACGATGGTTTCATTTGCTTCAACAAAATCATCTTCGAATATTCTAATTGTAAAATCTTGTTTAACTGTTGATCCAGCTGCAAAATTTAAACTAGGTGTTTGTATTGTATAATCAATATTACCTGTAGCTGTACCTGATTTATTAACAGTTACCGTCTCAACTCCTGTTGACGCTTTAGACTTACCTATTTGAATAGTTATATCTTGAAATCCACAACCAGACCCTTCAGTTATATTATATGCAGTTGAGCAACCGTCAAAGAATACAACTGGCGCAGCTGAATTAGCCGCCGTAGAAGTAACCAACTCAACTCTTCTCGGAGAAACCCCCATAATAGCTTGGATTCTTGCTTTCTGATCTGCTGTAAATGTATTCATTGCTACATCATCAGAATAATCCATATAATTTTCAATCATTCTTGTATTACCACATTGGACAGGTCCTGGCCCTACTCCATAATATTGACTATCACAATTAGGTGTATCTGTACAAAAATCATCTACAGAACAATTACCATCACCCCAAAGATGACGTAAACCTAACCAATGACCAATTTCATGAGTTAATGTTCTACCAGCAGGATAAGAACCTCCTGCTGGGTTTGGATTTGCTACTGAACCAACTGACGAAGACAAGACTACAACACCATCTGTATTTGCAGCACCCACTGCACCAACATCTCCTACACCCAGTCCTGAAAGTCCAGACCCTACAGGATCAGGAAATTGAGCCCAACCTAATAAACCTCCTGTAATATTAGCTACCCAAACATTCATATAAGAGTTTGGATCCCAACTTGTTCCTGGTTTTAATATAGCATCCACATCACCATTAGCAAAAGGTCCTTCTCCATATGATGTTACTCTATTAATCCCCGGTTCAGGCAATATATTTCCAGAAGGATCTACTTGTGCAAATGCGAATCTTATCTCAGAATCTGCTGATTGAGCAAATAGACTACCCGCAGTATCTGCAAAATCAATATTCAGTTGATCTAGCTGAGCTTGAATTAACGTTGATGAAACATTGTCTGCCCCTTCACAATCTGTAAATACATGAAATATAATTGGAATTGTAGTAATCGCCATACGCTCACCAGCTGCTATTCGTGCTTTATAATTCGATACATGTGGTGCTAACCATTGTTCAAATTGCGTGTCAGAAATTTTTCTAGGATTTTGTTTCCGTATTTTATTTTGGTACTCGACACTAGCACAACGAACAATTCCTGTTTCATCAAAGTGCTGTTGATTTTCTTCTGTCAAATCAAAAGATGTCTGAACAGCTGTGTTTTGCCTCTGTTTCTGCTGTGAAAAACCTGCAAAACAAGCCCCCATAACAACAAATAATAAAGCACCTTTTAAAGTAATTTTTTTCATTATAAATATATTTTTAAATTTAACTTTATGAAAATACATAATAACAGCTATCAAAAAAATTAATCTATAGGAATACTATATTATTGGTAATATACTACGTAACCTAGTATAAATGAGCTTATAACAACAAAAAAACCGATACATTACTGTATCGGTTTTTTGTTGTTATGTATTTAGATTTTAACTATCCTCCGAAATCATCGAAACGGATATTGTCATCATCAAGACCAAAGTCTTCACCCATTTTCTGAACTGCATTGTTCATTAATGGTGGTCCACAGAAATATAATTCTAAATCTTCTGGAGCATCATGTTTAGATAAATATTCATCTATTACAACTTGATGAATAAATCCAGTGAAACCATCACCATTTTCATCACCAACATCTTTTTTGATAGTCCAATTATCTGCTTCAGTTGGGTCAGATAATGCAATAAAGAATTTGAAATTTGGGAAATCTTTTTCTAAATCTCTAAAGTAATGTATGTAGAATAATTCAGCTTTTGAACGTCCTCCATACCAATAAGTAACTTTTCTACCAGTTTTCAAAGTTCTAAACAATTCATATAAGTGAGAACGCATTGGCGCCATACCAGCTCCACCACCTACATATAACATTTCTGCTTCAGAATCATTGATAAAGAATTCACCATATGGTCCAGAGATAACACATTTATCACCTACTTTTAAATTGAAAATATAAGATGATGCTACACCTGGATTTACATCCATCCATCCGCCTTTGGCGCGGTCAAAAGGAGGTGTTGCTACACGAACATTAAGCATGATTTTTCTTCCTTCAGCAGGATAAGAAGCCATAGAGTAAGCACGTTCAACCAATTCGTTATTTTTCATAACCAAAGGCCATAAACCAAACTTCTCCCAATCAGCTTTAAATTTATCAGGCTCTCCTGGGTGATCCTGAGGATGTGCAGAAACATCCATGTCTGAGAACTTTACTTCGCATTCTGGAATTTCAATTTGAATATATCCCCCAGCTTTATACCCCATATCTTCAGGGATTTCTACAACGAATTCTTTAATAAAAGTAGCAACGTTATAGTTTGAAACTACAGTCGCCTCCCATTTCTTAATTCCAAAAACTTCTTCTGGAATAGAAATATTCATGTCTTGCTTTACTTTTACCTGACAAGATAAACGCGCTCCAGCTTTTAATTCCTTACGAGAAAAGTGAGGTATTTCTGTTGCTAATGCTTCACCACCACCATCATGTACGTGACACTCACATTGTATACAAGTTCCACCTCCACCACAAGCAGATGGTAAAAATATTTTCTCAGCTCCTAACGTAGATAATAAGGTACTTCCTGAAGCAACTTCAATTTCCTTTTCTCCGTTAATAGTAATTTTAACGTTTCCTGATGGTAATAATTTATCTTTCGCAAAGATTAATATTAAAACCAACGATAATACCAAAATAAACAAGGCTATTACTGTAATAGCTATTGCTCCTCCTGTTGATGCTAAATATATCATAATTAGTTTACAGATTTTGTGTTTGTATTAACAACTACTGCTTCTGTTTTTTCAACTTC
>Ga0209292_1001679_pt1 | contig 26738 bp, 23 predicted proteins | sample GOMGulsemesocosm_2_FD_184634 | JGI IMG/M metagenome (GOLD analysis project Ga0209292, IMG submission 184634) | Methane-oxidizing microbial communities from mesocosms in the Gulf of Mexico - GOM9C Gulf of Mexico (SPAdes) (version 2) | ecosystem: Environmental > Aquatic > Marine > Cold seeps... | reverse complement strand
GAAAAAAATTAGCACGCAAGTAGGTGACGCGCCGATAAAAAATGCTTATACTTATCGCCGCTTAAACATCTCTGTTTAGCATCTAATGGCCCCTTAGCTCAGTTGGTTAGAGCATCCGACTCATAATGAGCGGTGACAAGTGGTAAGAGTGGAAAAGCAAGCCTAAGCTTAATAAATGTGGCCCCTTAGCTCAGTTGGTTAGAGCATCCGACTCATAATCGGCAGGTCCCCTGTTCAAGTCAGGGAGGGGCCACCATCTCCACTAAATACGTGGGTTAGATGGTAATTAAACACTCACATTTCTCAATTTTACCAAATTAGTCTCCTATCCCAGCCTTAATTGACTTGGACCACATTTATTTAATTAAAATTCTCGATTACATGCAGCCACATTTGATGGGTAATAGCCCCTAGTAACGAAAGTCGTGTAAAATAGCAGTAGGCGCTAACTAACTCAGATACAACCGAATCCGCGTTTAATCCCCTCCGTACTGCATATATCTACTTACCGCTAGTTTAGCTTAGCAAACTCTGTTAATTAATTGCCCCACTCATGCAGGTGAGATACCCGCCCAAAACAAGACGCACCGTCTTTATTTTTAATGACTGCTCGTCTTTACTTGGTGCCTGTTAATGTATATTATAAGTTCTCGTCATAGAATTAGGATATTAAATGAGCTCAATATCGCTAGATAGCAGATTACATTTTATTCAAGATCAAATCATAAAACAGTTTGGCATTGGAAATAACTATCGTCTAATAATTAAAGAATCAGATTCTGAATTACAACATGTTCATATAGAAAATACAGGGGAAGACTGTGTTGCGTTTGGGCTAATTGGTGCTTCAATCACGCCAAGTCAATTGATTGATTTATCTACATCAGAATATATTAATGTAAGCTTGTTTTTCTCATATGACTTTGAAAAAGAAAAATTCAACGTATATCGTAAATCTTTCTGGGACAGCACTTTAAGTAGAATAACCAACCCTCCAAAATTCACAACATTAGAAGTTCAAGATTTAAAAAGCATCTTGACAGCAATTCCTCTGGGCAATAATTTGGAAAATGTTCTTTTTGAAGCTCATAGCCATTTAAGGGATATTGACGGACTTCATGCTGACTCAGCTTTAGATGAAATCTGTAAAATACTGTTTGCTAAATTATACGATGAAAAGCAAGAGGTACATAGGTTCAGGTCGAATTATTCATGTGTCGATGAGACAGCGGCAGTTATTCGAAATTTATATAATAAGGCTGTCTATAAGACATTAAAAAACAACTCAGGTCACGTACAACAAGCTTCTTCGGTTTTTTACGATGGTATTAAAATATCATCAACAGCACTTAATAAAGTAGTATCAGAATTTGAAGCCATTGATTTATCTAACTCCCCTGTAGATATAAAAGGAAGAGCATTCCAGAACTTAATTTCACCTGCCACTAGATCGGGGATGGGTCAATATTTTACACCTAAGGAAGTAATTGAGTTAATTGTAAAATGTATTGCTCCCTCTTCAGATGAAACTGTAATTGATCCATTCTGCGGCTCGGCTCATTTTTTATCGGAGAGCGCTAATCGACTTTCGAAACACGAAGGTAACAACTTCGATCTAGAAACATATGTTTCTAAAAAGCTAGTCGGTATTGATAAAAGTGAGCGTATGATCCGAGTAGGCTTGACGGATATGCTCCTAATGGAAGGTGCTGCCCCAAGCCTTATTAATAAAGATTCTTTATTAAGTTTTGAAGCTCTTCCCAACATTAAAGAATCAGACTTCGACATAGTTATGACTAACCCTCCTTTTGGATCTGTACTTGGAAAAGAAGCCTTTGATTCACTTGGAAAATTCACAATGTTAACGGGGAAAAGCTCTCTTCCCCTAGAAATTGCAGGGTTAGAAAGAAGCATTCAACTCTTAGGTGAAAAGGGAAGAATGGCAATAGTTCTTCCGGACAGCGTCTTGCTTAACAAAAACTTAGGTTATGTGCGGGACTGGCTTAGTAGCAATACAAAGTTAAAAGCAATCATTAGCCTTCCTCCTGAAACATTTAGTCCTTTTGGAGCAAATGTAAAAACATCGGTTGTTATACTGGTAAAGGAAAAAATAGAGTCTCCTTACGATATTTTTATGGCTTCTGTGGAAAATATTGGATACGACGCGTCTGGTCGTAGATCGAAAACTGATAGTGATTTGAATAATGTAGCAGCTGAGTTTGCTAATTTCATAAAAAAGGAAGGGTGGTAGAATGCAAACTACAATTATTTCATCAGAAATATTATTTACCTCGACTCGTTGGGATGCTAACTTCTTTTTTAAATCTGAAGAAGCTCTATTTACTAAATACGAACAAATTAAGCTGTCTGAAATTGTTAAAGAGCGAAAAGGGTTCCTTGAACCACAGAGCTATCCACAACATGTTTTTAATTATGTCGGATTGGAAAATATATCTCAAAAAACTCGTGTTTTAACTGATTTCAAGCCAAAGTATGGCAATGAGATTAAGTCACGTTCAAAAATATTTCGTAAAGGAGATATTCTCTACGGGAGAATGCGTCCAACGCTAAATAAAGTTCTAAGAATCGACGGAGAATTAACTGAAGGAATTTGCTCAAGTGAGATATTTGTACTCTCACCTGTTAAGGATGTTGTTAACCCATTTTTTCTTGAAGAAATTCTAGGCTCCCGATGGGTGCAATCCGAAATTGAAAGAATTGTTGGCGGAGCTACAATGCCAAGAATTAACATTAAGGATTTTCTTAATATTCGAGTGCCTTTACCGCCTATTGATAGACAAAATGAAATTGCCCAATTCATTCAAGAAGAAAGAGCTGGCTGGATGGAAGAGCTTAAAAAAGTGAAGCGAACCCCAAGTTTAATTATGGATATTGTCATGAATTCGCTAAACCATGATTTGCCATTAGAGCTTGATATAACCAGTGAAAAGTTGCTGCCTTGGAACAATCCATTGCCAGATACCGAGTTACTAAGCTGATGTTAAATATGCTTTAAATTACTACAAATAGGGGGACCCCCCCTCTATTTGGGTAACTGGTCACTGTATTTTTCACGTCCTATCTCTAACAGCTCCATTTGAATATCTATGCTCTTCTTTGAGTCTATATCAAAGGTTTTGCCTAAGTCTTTCCACTCTGAGGCTGTATAATGATTTAACTCTTCTTTAGGGAAGTTTCTGTGAATAAAGTCCACAAATTCATCTGCTATTGAATTTTCTGCTCTTTCCTTTCTCATTATCTGACGGGCCGCTGGCTTTGATGTTTTTAACATCCGTAGCATCCCACCAAAATTTTGCATATATGAAGTTTTACCCGGACCTTTGTTAGATTCCGGCCCCCCTCTCCTTTCACGTACTCCTTTGATGTTAATTGGCTCACCGTGATGTATACAGTTTTCAGGGGCACAACCATCAGGACAGTCTGCTCCGTCAATAAAGAAGCCTCCACGCTGAGTGTGCAATAAGTCTCTAATACTTGCAATTGGCTTCGCTCTATCGAAAAAACAATCTAACACTTGAGGACAAACATGGAACTCATCAACTTTTGTCCATTGCCATACAAGCAACAAAATGGCGTCATCATCCTCGAGTTCATGGTCTAATACATCGAAATGTGCTTTAGGTTCATCAGCAGCACCTGAAACCATAGACTTTGCCTCGACTCTAAAGAATTCACCTTCTTTAGTTGAAGGAGTCCAATTGTTGTTTGATGCTACGCAGGCAAAATCGTGATATTGATGATCAGGGAACCATGCTATTTCAAATTCGTCATGGCCATGTTCTCTTAAGGCTTTATTAATATTATAACCCCATAGCGTCTCTAAAACAGTCCCCATGCCGCTTCCAACTCTCCCACCTCTAGTTCTCATTACATCGAACAAATATTGGTTCATCAAAGTAATAGCTTGAGGGTTCAATGCCTTAGCTATTTCATATACTGAGTTATTATCTCTCAAAAGAAATCCTTATATATCAAAGAGGTTGTCAATATATCATAGAAAATATGAGATAAGTTCATTTAATTCATGCATTGTTTCTTAGTTGTTTTAAGTAAGCAGTAAAGGCAGGACTGAAGAAAGCTAGTTTTCACTGACAATTAATGGATGGTTAAGAAGTTGTTTTAGTTGTGATATTTTTGACATTTATGTCTGGGTTTTTACGCACGGCTCTAGAGTCTTATCCTACTCATCAAAGTTTTTTAATTAAAAGCATGTATCGGTTTTTTAACAATAAAGTTCATTAGTCATGTGTTATTGTTGCTTTAAATTTTACTAAATGGCTCAGAATTAATAGTAAGGCCATCAGAGGTACATTCAGGAGTTTTCGATGTTCAAATGTAGGTTATACCTTAAGAAACAACTCTCTCCCTTTTTCTTTCATTAAACTCAATTCCTCTTTGAACACATTCTGAAGAGCGTGGTCGAGAGAGGCGCGATAGTCTTTTTCTTTCGTTAATGGACTCCACTGTAAGCCATCAAACAGTATATTGTTTTGGTTAAATAGTTCGATTTCTACAACCAAATTTTCACGTCCACTACAGCTTTCAATTTCGTCTTTAAGCAAAGTTATAGTACCGTAGTTCATCGACCAGTTAGCAAAACAGACTTGCTGTGCGCTCATTTGAGTTGGGATTATTAAAGTACCTTCTATTTTTGCTTTTTCAATAATATCACGTATCACATTTAGCAGTAGTTGCTCCATTTTCTCATTTTCGTTAATGCGCTCACTACTAGACTTTTTATAAACGCTTGGGCTCTTGGTGCAAATAGTTGTTTGAAATAATTCGGGGTATAAGGCAGCAAAAATAAGGTATGAAAAATTTAACAGCAGCATTTTTTCACGAGAACAGCCTTCGAATTCAGCTGCTCGCTGAAAAAAACCTAACAATATACTAATAGCTCTGTTGCTAATAGCCATAAAGAGGTCTTCTTTACTCTTAAAATGGTTATAAAGAGTACCTTTCGAGTAAGGTAGCTTAGAAGTTAACTTGTCCATATTGGTGTTTGCAAGACCATGCTTTGCAATCAAGACTATGGCGGTATCAATAATGCGCTGTTCTCGAGCACTAAAACTTGATTCATCTATCTTTGGTAGAGTCATATTCATCTTTCGTAAATTGAGATTTGCTGAGGGTTAATAATACCATTAACTATTGGCAATATAATGTTTTTGGTTAAATTATGAAGATAATAAAGAACTGGTATTTTATATTATGAACAATACCAAAGCTTAAAGCCTAATGTATTATTAATATAGCAATAACAGGATCACCTATGCATCAGCAGTCTCTGTTCTTAAAAAGTACAGCAAGCACTGTGAGTTAACCTAACACCCCTAGCTCCTTTACCTGAAAATCTGCAATTCGAAAGTGATGCCAGTTATTGGCATGCTTATAAAAGATAAGTATGTCGTTGTCCTGCTAGTTTTTTGACCAGATAGTTACCCTATAAAAGTTACCTAGGGGTCATTCAGATGTCTGTCTACAAACGTAAAAACTCTAAGTTCTACTACTGCGAAATTACTATTAACGGTAAAACAGTAATTCGAAGCACCAAAACCACAAAGAAGTCCTTTGCAGTACGATTTGAGAGTCAATTACGTGAAACTTTGTATCGTCAGCAAGTGTTAGGTGAAAAGCCAACGATTAGCCTTGGAGAAGCAATACTCGAATACTCAAGTACAAAACGAGGTTCTGTTAATCAACAAAACCTTGATACACAAATCAGAGCATTAAATACTCAAGTATGTCGGGTATTCCCCCTTAATCGTGGGATTCATGAATTAAATGGTGGTCACATTAACCGATTAACTACCCTACGTCGTCAAGATGGTGTTTCTGAAGGTACGATTAGATTAATGATCAGTACCTTGAAAGGTGTTATCAATTGGTCGAAGTCAGCTAGTTACCTTCAACCTATGAACCTGATATTTCCTCGTTTAAAAGTCAGTAACCAAAGAACACGTGTACTAACTAAACTTGAAGAGTGCCGACTTCTGGATGTACTAAAGACCAACAAAAATCCTGATGATTACGACTTAATAATATTACTTATTGATACAGCGGCGAGATTGAACGAAATTCAACAGATAAACTGGGATGCTATAGATTTAGAAAAAGGTGAAATACGTTTGTGGCGTTCAAAAACCAGCTCAGAGTCAATGATAAAATTAACAGATAGATCACTAAATGTTTTAAAAAGACGTAGTGAACATAAACATACATCAGGGCTAGTATTTCCATCAAACACTGGTGGAACAAGACGTACGACACCCAAATCAATTCAAAATGCTTATAAAAAAGCGGGATTAGATAATTTTTGTACACATAGTATTAGGCACAGTACCGCGAGTAAGTTAGTTAATAATGGAATGAGCCTATATGCTGTATCGAAAATGTTAGGCCATTCCAGTATAACGATGTCACAAAGGTATTCTCACCTTGAACAATCAGGTGTAGCTGAACAAGCACAAAAAATCCTAAACAAAACAGTATAATTACCCTCTCTAGGAAAGTTGCGCCAAGCTTTGGTAACTACCGTTTTCCGTAGGCATAAATAGTTGGATAGTAACGACATCGTAAGTCGTCCAAGGAGACCAACTATGAGTGTTTTTAAACGTAATGGCACCGGTAATTACTACATTCAATTTAACCACAGCGGTAAAACCTACTGTAAAAGCTCAAAAACCACCAACAAACGCACAGCTGAAAGGATGGAGCGTGATTGGAGAGAAGAAATTCACCGTATTGAAGAACTTGGTGAAAGACCCCGCATTACCTTAATTGAAGCCCTAAAAGGTTATGTAAAGAGCAAAGAAAACACGGGTAGCAGTCAATATGCTCGACAAAACTTAAATGCCATTCAAACTAAAATGGATACGTCTGTGTATGTTGATGCTCTAAAGGACTGGGACTTAAACAAATTTAAAACCTTACGTGAAAGTGAAGGTATGGCCCCGCAGACAATCAAACACAATTTACAAGCACTCAGGAGCGCAATAACTTGGGCTAAAGATCATGGTTTTCAAGTTAAAGCACTTAACTTTCCCAAAATAAAATTAAATAAACACCGTTTACGCTACCTTACACTTGAAGAAGAAAAACGATTGTTGATTGATTTAGATCCTAAACGTAAACGCCCTTATAGGCCTGATTTTGAATACCGTCCAGAATCTGAAAACCGTATGTACCAAGACAACTACGATCTAGTGGTGTTACTGCTAGATACAGGGGCTAGATACGGAGAAATTGCCAATATAAATTGGTCAGCTATCAATCTCAAACAAGAAACAATTAACCTTTGGCGTCCTAAGGTGAGAAATGAATCGATCATCTATATGACGACTCGTGTCAAAGAAATATTGGATCGTCGATATGCAACTCGAGTTTCTGAAGAATACCTTTTTACAAACCAAGGTGGTCAACCTAGAGGCTATCAATCCAAAGGTATTAGAGCTGCGTTTAAACGAGCTAGTATAGAAGACTTTAAAATTCATGATTTACGTCATACATGCGCTAGTCGACTGGTTCAGTCCGGATTATCACTATATGAAGTTGCTAATATTTTAGGTCACACTGATGTATCTACCACTCAGGTTTATGCCCACTTGGAAAGAAAAGATGTGAGTATCAAAGCTCGTGACATATTAGAAAATCTAAATCGAATAGAACAGGAGAATTAACTTTGAAAGTTGAACAATTATTAACAGAACAAAAGGACGGTTGGACTACAGTTCGCCTATGGCTTGATAGGTTGTTTTCTCTACAAAGTGACCTTCCGTCAACGCTTAAAAGGATTAAACAGACCTTTGATCAAAAATCAGGAGAGCACGTAATTTACCTTGAATATCGAGTCAAAGCACCTTACCAATCAGCAATGCCCGTTAAACCAAAGATCAAAGGAAAAACTGGCAAACCTAAACTAAGTAAACACTAAAACAGTGTGCGCACTGCGTTTCCTAAGGCAAATAACTTTCCTGAAGCGCAGCGTGTTTGATCAGCTCCTTTGCAGTACCATCCAATTAAAATACCCTTTGAGTTTCTCGCCTCTATTCGTTCTGGAAAATAGATCAGTCGACCAATAATCTGACCATTAGGATAACGAATAACTTGTTCATTCATAGTGACTCACCTTGCTAGTTAAAACCCTAAAGCAAACCATCCATTACTAATAGATTTTGGTCAACATTGTTGCCCCCTATAAGGATAGGTCGGATGCTTAACCTATGAAGACATTACCTCCACTAACAGCAAAGCAAATAAAACAACTAGCTAACATAGTCTGGGAGATATCGGATGGACAGAGCAAGACACGTGAGCAAATAGATGAGCTGTGTTGTTCTCTTTTAGAAGATATTGCTGGTCTAGAGCTTTTAACCGACACTGAAAAACAGGAGATAACCGATGAAATCTGGAAATACATCACAGACAAAGAATAAAGAACCAACCGTTGAAGCCAATAAAGCAAAACAGACAAAAATGGACCTAGCTACTGATTTATATAAGGTACTTTTAAAAGATGATCCTCACATACCAAGAAAAGACATTATTGGTGAGTTTGTAAAAAAATGTGGTCTAACACCAGCAGGGGCAGCAACTTACTATAATACGATAAAGAAACGAATCTCAGGAAAACCATCTAGTAGTTGATTAATACCCTCCCAATCTAGTCTATACGCGGATATACAAGCCGCGTTTTATTATCCTTATTAAGATATCCAGATCCGATGAACCATCCGACCTCAACAGGTAAAAGAACACTTCTAGAAACGATTATCTGAGTTTTAAATCTAACATTGAACATTATGCTCAAGTAATATTACAGATCCTATTATATTTGATTTTAGATGTGGATTTATTATCTACATACCCGACAGACTCAAGTATTATCATCAAACTGAATTTTTTACGTAAAAGTACTATCTAAATAAATTAACGTTAGCAATACTCGACTATGACGGGTATGAGATCGTTAATGTGATACTCAAATAGAAAATATTATGGAAAATAAAAATAACAAGATGATAGATTTTACAATTGAAGCATTAATAAAAGGCGACACATCTACAATCTGCATTAAACGACACCTTCAAGAACGATATCCAGATTTTCTTTTACGGTTTGAACAACTCATGCAGTTTGTTTTAGAAGATACAAGTTTTGATGTTGAACAACCAAATATAGAAACACTAGAGCACCTAGGTGTTTTCCTAGACTCTTACAACCAACTAGTTAATTCGTCGAGAAACACCTCTGTAACTATCGAGGAATTAGTCGATCTGGATATTAGTGCTGACTATGTAGACGAACCACCAGGACCTGTATTTGCAGTGTTTTCATTGCTGAGTTTACTTTCGATGTTGAATGCAATGGATTCAAACTATCAACAAAATTCAGACAAACAAAGTGCTATTGAACAATCGTTTATTCTTGCTAAATTACATTCGAATTATGTCACTTTTCGTCATGATATAAGCGAGAACCTACATAAAAATGAAGTCAACAAACAAAGCAAACAGACGAGTAACTTTGAAAGTAAAGCCCGCATTAAAGCAGTCATCGACTATATAGCTGAAGCAACTACTTTCATTAAATGGGTGTCACCTAAAACTTCGGTTGAAACCATCTTTACAGATATTACAAAGTTAATATCACGAAACCATGAAGAAAAACTTCATGCATACTTCGGTCAATGTTCTACTATGTCCTCCCCGAAACTATTCAATGACGCAGGAGGCATAAAAATAAAAGATACCCGAATTGAACGAGTGATTGACCAGATTCAAAAGTATTTTGATTCAAATACAACTGATGATGATTTAAATTATTTGAAAACAGCAAAACCACCTTCCAGAAAGTTTAATTCTGATAATTGGAACAGTAGAAGCAAACACCCTGAGTACTCTTTGATTGTCAGTGTTGCCTCTTCAGCAACAGGGTCTGTAGGGTTAGCGGGTAGACTTGAAGACCTTATAGAAAAAGACCACTCAAAACTATATATTTCTCCTAGCAATATTTAAACAATAATTCAAGACCCACCCGTAATTTTTTACGGGTGGGTTTAGTTTAATAAATCAGATTCCCGCATATTACACCTCGTTAGCCAAACGGCTACTAACCGCCCTTTTTGGCGTCCATTTATTTTTATATAACGAGGTTTAATATGATTAACGAAACAAACAACTCTACAAATAACGAAGCTTCAAATTCATCAGCATCATTTTATGATGAGCCACCTTTTGACGTAGATGTAAGTGATAATGACAACACAGTACAAAAAGTCAGTCATTTATCAAGACTGCAAGAAGCTGCTGCAAAAGAAACGCAGTATGAGCTTGTCGCACAATTATCAGATGAACGACACGAAGTAAGAACCAGTAAAAAGGGCGATGAATTCGATTGGGTCACTGTAAAGGTAAAACAAACTTCAGCTAAAGGTACAAAGAGATACACCAGATCTAAACCGATATTTACCGATGAAGGTCAAATGCTCGTAAATAATGCTCCCTATGATCCTGAGGCGTACTACAGAATTAGCGTTCATAAACCAGTTGGTGGCTTTTCTGCTTGGACAAATATTGAAAAGGTAGACAACTAATGGCAAATCCCAACAAAAAGATCTGTGCACGTTTAGCTGTTATTGAGCCAAACCAAATCGATCCTATCTTGTTGGCAGTCCGCGATTCTTTGAATCGCGGCATACCTTTGCAAGAATATATAGATCAAATACCACCAGCTAGATTAAGGGAACTGACACCCGAACAACAAGACTTACTTGATTCAGGAGACCCGTCAAAAGTAGTAGCTTGCGAACTAGATTTAAATAATCCGATAGCGTTTCTAGAAACAGCAAACCGATATTTTAATAAATTTAAACTGTGTCAAGAGCACGGTCAGCTGTACCTTTACGAGATCAAAGATGAAGAACGTAAAATTTTAAACCCGATAAACGATGGGGACCCCGAAAAAATATTAATAAGAGAAGCTTCTAGGCAGTGGTACAAAGAAACAGGAGAGCCATTAATACCCAATCTTGCACATTCAATGTTTAGGTTTTGGTTCAATCACATTGAGTTAATCAGTCGACCCAACCCTATGGGTCGACCTGATGATGATCAATGGTGTTTGCATCGTTCAGAAATAACAGCAGACCGTAACGTCAAATTCGATAGCTGGATGAAAATTCTTAACAGGATGAGCGATCCAATGGCATTTGCAGCTTGGGTTGCAGGAATTTATCTAGGCTTCTATAAAGGGCGGCAAATATTATGGCTTTATGGTAAGCATGGTGAAGATGGGAAAAGTACCATAGCTTTGCTATTAGGTCGGTTACTATTCGGTTCAGCCTGTAATGCAATATCAAATTCGTCGATCAGCTCAGCCGAGAAGCGGTTTCTAGCTAGCTACTTCGAAGATGCTGAACTAGTTATATATCCTGATGCAAGCAACAGAAAGTGCTTAATGAGTGAAGCACTTAAATCTATTGCCAGTGCGGGTTCTGATCCGATCTTAATAGAGAAAAAAGGTAAACAGGCTTATACAACTACGTTAAGCGCTCGACTATGGATTAGTTCAAATTATACACCAGAGATCACTGGCGATAACTTTGTCACAAGTCGCTTACTACTGATCACAATAGATAAAATGGTCGATGAAAAGCCAGATCCTACCGTTGTAGATAGGTTAACAAACGAGTTGCCGGGCTTCTTGGCTTACGCCATAGATTGCTATGAAAAACGATGTCCTGATAACTATAAAATTATTACTGACGATTCTATTAATAGTACCGTCAATGAGCTATCCGATAGTTTTTATGATGAATATGAAATTATATTTTCTAAGTACTGGCAGCAAGCTGATGAAACTCAAAGAGTAGAAGCGTCTAAATTACGTGATGCTGCACGAAAAGAAGGTTTAAGGAGCAACATAGAGCTTAAAAACTTCGTCGAGTGGTTAGCTGAGCATAAAGGTGTAACAAAGCGCAAGTTATCAAGCGAGAAAGGCAAGGTCTTTTATTATGGCATGTCTAGACAGGATGACTCGGTTGTCCCTGATAACACACCTGACTTCTGATAGGAGCACTACCAATGAAATTTTTCTATTTTGACTTTGAGTACCGTAATAACACCGTACAGCAAGAAATTATCTTGCTGTCATATAAAGCTTCTATCGACAAGGACGTCAAATATTTAGATTTAAGGGAAATACATGCTAAACAAGAAGTGATAAAGCTTACTAAACGATACCAAGATCATATATGGGTCGCATTCAACGCTCAGGCTGATTTAACTTGTTTGGTTAGTTTAGGTGCGGATATAAGCGGTTTATCTGTAATAGACGCAATGATTGAAGCAAAAATGGTTTCATTAACTCACCCTCGATTTTATTTGGCATCGCATAACTTGTTGGCTGTGCTTAATAAATTTAAGGTTGATGTAAACCTAAGCACTCAATTTAAAGATGAAACCAGAGATTTAATACTAGGTAACACTAAGTATACCGATGCTGAGTGGGAAACTATCAAGCGATATGGTGGCATGGATGTTACACCTTTACCTTCATTACTGAAAAAAATTTGGGCTATACACCACAATACGTCAACGGGGCTGGACGTAGATGCAATGGTTGCAAGAGGTGAATATGTCAAAGCTATAACATTAACGGACTCTAAGTCATTAGGCTTCCCTGTAAATGAACCGTTATTGAACGATATATTTGCTAGTAAAACTGCATTTATTAGACACCTACAAGAGACAGCTTGTAATCAGTATGGTTCTGTATATCAAGGGAGTAAACCCGACCAACCAATGTCATGGAACCATGCTACCTTTTCTAATTTAGTAGAACAACATGGCTACCAATGGAATAAAACACCGAGTGGTCGTCAGTATCAGCTGGACGAGAAATACCTTAAGGAGAAATCGAGACAATACCCTGAGCTGCAATTGCTGTACTACACCCGAAAAACTATAGACGCAATGCGTTCAACTGATTTACGAGAACTTGTGAATGGCGGTTATATAAAACCACCAACAGTAGCATTCAACCAAAAAACAGGGCGTAATAGCCCTAAACCGTCGAAAGGTTTCTTGTTAAATTTACCACCTTGGATGCGTTCTTTGATTAAGCCGCCTAGTGGTCAAGTAATGATAGGTGTTGATTGGTCACAACAAGAAATAGCTATTGCAGCGGCTTTATCTAACGACCAAAGATACCAAGCTGTTTATAACAGTACGGACGGCGATGTTTACCTTGCGTTAGCAAAAATGGCTGGAGCAATTCCTAAGGATGCAACAAAACAAAGTCACCCGCTAGAGCGTCAAACCTTTAAAGCCGTTCAGTTAGGGCTTGGATATGGCAAAGGTCTAGCTTCACTAGCAAATGATGTGTATGCGGCAAACCGAAATAGCGAAGGTCAGCATTTACTGTCTTTTAAGCAATCAATTGAAAAAGCAGAAGGAATACTTAACTGGCACAGGCAAGCCTTCGGTGATTATTGGGACTGGATTGACGATACTGTAAATAAGGCAAGAATTGATGGTTTTTTAAAATCAACAGATGGTTGGACTTACTTTGTCGGTGATCATGTACGAGATACGCAGTTACTCAATTTCCCTATGCAAGCTAACGGTGCTGCAATGATGAGAAGGGCTGTAATACATGCTGCAGAACGTAATAGCTTTGACTTAATTTGTACACTTCACGATGCACTATATGCTAATGCAGACGAGTTGCACGTAAGCGAAGTTACTACAGAAGTGATTACCTGTATGGATTTAGCATGTAATGACATACTTAAGGGCAAGATTAAGATAAGAACTGATGCTTCCATATATGACTCAGTAAATGGTTATCAGGACGATAGGGGTAAAGATATGCTGGATAGTGTAACTAGGTTTTTGTCGAAGAACCGAGTTAAAAATGCAGCTTAATCAACGACCCCTGACAATAGATAAAGGACGGTAAAACGCTTTAAACTTTATTGTCAGGGTATACCCTCGTAACAGCTAATACAGGGTATATATCTGATTTTAAGTGGTTAACCGTAATCGTCTAGACATACCATCAACTCTTACCACAGATGCAGTTGCTTGGTAACGTAATTGGTATGGTCACATACCTGTGCGTGATCAAGCTGGCATAAATTGCGAGGGTAGCTGCTAGACAGCTTAGCCTCATAATCGGCAGGTCCCGTGTTCGAGTCACGGAGGGGCCACCATTTATACCAAGCGTTTCAGCGACCCTATAACAAATTCTGTGTAACTACCTAGTTTATATATAATACGATCTTCAGACTTAATGCCTTTAGCTGCTTGTTTTGAAAATGCCTCTAATTTTTTTTATTCATTATTTAGTACCTTCCGTTGACCCGCATAAGGTACTGATTGAAAGGTAGTTACACAAAATTATTTACAGGTTCGATAGGTAAAACTAAATCAATTTTACCTAACTCCGAATAATCTTCTTCGAGAATGGAAGTAATCATATCCCACATCTTAAATTGATGCAGCTTATCAGCTAGGTAAAACTGTTCCTTCCAGTCGTTGAAGTTTTTCAAATATTTTTCAACAGTGGCTTCTCTCGCAACACCTAATTTACTTGCCACCCCCTTCAAATCCTCACTTTTAGAGACTAAATGATCAGCTACTGCCCATCTCGCCACCCTATTTGCTTCATTAAGAAAAGCTCTCTGCTCTTGACTCACAACTTTAAATTCATCCTGATGTTCATCAATGAATTCTGAACAAGCATCAGTACTTGTTAAAACCTTAGCAGGTATATCGATCATTAAAGTTGTTGTTATCTCAGTGACATACTCAATTTGTCTATAAGTTGGTGGCCTTTTCTTAAATGGGATAGTTTTCCTTATTTCATCACTAAATTGTGCAATATGAAATTCACTAATTTCTGATGATGCTTGATAGCTATCAGCCAATGCATCAAGGAAGTATCTTTCAGCTTCAAATTCTAAAACAGCGTCACCAACAATAATATGACCTTTTCCAGTTTGGAGTGGAAACATTCGCTTTAACAAACACGTAATATCAGACGAAAGATTTTCTAACTGCTCAGAATTTTCACACAACGCTTCAAAGACATAATCATTTACGGGAATCTTAATTTCTATGTCATTAACAATGATTTTTGCTGTTTTCATCACTTTCACTTTATAAAATTATATCTAATACTGAACAATCAACATTTATCCATAAGTGGTCATGTAGACCATCTATTTTAGATAGTATCTCTTTATCACAATCATCATTAAATTGAATTATATAATTATAAGTCATCCCGTCTTCACTTTCATTTGTATCAACCTCATAAAAGAGAGCACTCATTTCATCAAAAGTTAAGTCAAATTCTAAAGCAAGTCGTTTCATCTGTTCTGTTTCATCGCCAGGAATATTTAGACTCACGGGTAAAATTGAAAGATCTACTTTAGTGATACCTTTACTTTTCCAATCTCGCAACATTCCAGACCAAAGGTTCCCTCTTAGGTTTGAAGTTTCGCTAAATCGCTTTGCTTTCCAATGTGTAACTTCTCGTATATCGTTGTTTTTATATATAACTATCTCAGCTTCTTTTGACTTAATCAGCTCTCTCTTGAACTCATTCTCATCTACTGGAAAGAATGAAAGGTGAGGTTTTTTTTCTGATATACCTTCTGCACTATCCATTAGCCGAACAATTACAGATTCGGGAGTATCAAAACCAATAGCTAGCTGCTCCAAACGTTTGAATGTTTCACTTGAGATCTCAATTTTTTTATTCATATCCGCACCAATTACAATTAAACACAACCACACCGTAAATCATTTATAGCGAAAACTCAACCATATTTGGCTTTAGTTATAGTTAATGATAAATGGCCAGTTGCTACAACATTACAATTACTATACAAAAACACAGTTAGTGATATATTTTTGTTTAAAGTCATAGAAAATTCCGTTTTTTCTGAAATATAAAATAAGCACTGTTATGATGTAAAAATATTTTAGCCAAAATAAGGACATAATGTGGCAACCATTAAGCGTTTTGTAATTCACGAGTTGTTTAAAGAGAAAAAACCTGATACTGCTACTGAAGTATTAGATCTAGAAAATGAAATAATTCATAATTTAGGTAAAGACTTATTAAAAATAAAAGATGGTAAAACTGCCGTTCTTTGGGGGCAGTTTAGAGGTACTGGTGACTTCCCTCTAAAGCTAAAAGAGTTAAATTCCGTATTAACAGAAGCTCAAAGAAACACTAAGTTTCTAGAATTAACATCATCAACAATGGATGCTCTATATGAAGAGATAGTCCATACCAATAGTAAAGGTGGTTATATATGTTTCATTGAATATGAATCATATAAAGATACCCGTCTCATGGCTGCAATGATAACTAACACAGCAGGTATCAAATTAACCAAGTTAAAGCCTACTAAAGAAATACATGTGGATTTAAGTAAGTTACACCAAGCAGTTGATATTAATGCTAGTGGCTATTTCAAGTCTTTAATAACTACTTATGATAAAAATTATCTTAGTTTTATTGGTAAAGGTAAACATACTGATTATTTTACCAATGCGTTCGATTGTATTAACAAAACCACACCAGCTAAAGCTGTTAGTAAGGCTCCAGAAGTATTAAAAGATTTTTTAGATCAATTTGATGTTGATAATGCAACTCAAAAAAGTGCCAGATCACAACTTGTTAAATATTTATCCGATAATATTGGTGAAGAGGTATTTCTTTCTAAAATTGACGAAATCGCAGTTGCTCATTTACCTGCGGAATGCACAGACGAAGAAAAGCAAAGCTTTATAGCATTCAGTAAGCAAGAAAAATATGAAATGCCAGCATCATTTCATGCACGAAAGGAAAGCGTAGATAAATTGGCTAAAATTTATTATGCCACAGATTCTTTTAATTTGAACTTTGATCAGGAAAACATAGGCTTAGTTGGTGTAAAAGCAGATTCAAATAAACCAATTTTATTTAATCAAAAAAATGACGATATTATAATAAATGGTCAAATGATTACGCCCGAAGTTAAAGCAGCGATATATCGAGTTACTTTATTAAATAATGACAAAAAAGATGATAAACATTAGCAGCAAACTTTTTGACTCGACAGTCAAATTATTTAACTCCTTTGGTGATATAGCCTCTTATGACAGCGGTGTATTACTTCTAAAAGGTGAGGTTATATTATCTGAAAAGCAAGCAACGCTTATCAAATATCTTTTTGAAAATAAGGAGCTATTTAGACGTTTTCAATTAATGATTGATTGGCGAGATGCTTCACCAGACAACATAATTGCTAATGCCGAATGTAACGAATTAAAAATTGAATTTAACCTCGATAGTGGTAATAAATTTAGCTTTTATAATAACGAACAAGATTTATTTACAAAGCTATCTCTTTTTTTGATTCAAGGTAAAGGTCTCCCTGAAAATTTTTATCTAATCGAAGAAAATTTTAGAAGTGATGGTGGACTAATTCATCCATCTATAATAAAGCTAGAATCTATTACTGAATGGCTCGAATTTCTTAAAAAAACTTCTGACATTGATAAAGAAATTGAAGATGGTGTATCTCTTTATTATTTTATAAAAGGTGAAGATGATAAATTTGCAAAACCGTTAGAAATCGATATTTCCAATATTGAAGAACTAGTTTCAATCGACAGTATTACATCGGTAGGGGATATTAAAAAACTAATTCTAGAAGATGAAAACGGTAATTTACATCATAGGGATAGACAGTCTTTTTTCAAGTTAGCATTAGTGGATACACTAAGAAAATTAATAACAACAGATACATCTGGTGATTCAAATACAATCATTCTTTTTAAAAACTTAGATAAAATAAAAAAAGCATATTATGAAAATTATGATGTCTTTATTCATAACTTTGCAATTGGCGAATTTCAGCAACAAGTCGAAGAGAAAGGGTTTGAGTATGCAGAAAAAATAAGCTCTGTTTTAAATGACATTCAAATCCGTCTTTATGCGATTCCAATAGTTTTAGTTAGCTTAGGTGCTCTTGCTAAAGTTGATGATATTTATAGTTATTTGTTTATTATTAGTGGTGTGATCATTACTGCTTTATTTAATTACTGGATGATCAACGATCAAGTTCTAAGATTAGAGCAAATAGGCAAAAGTAGCTCATTTGTATTTAATAAGCTTAAAACGCAAGGTTCTGAAGAGCTTGAATCTAATGATATTTTAAATGATTTTGATGACATAGTTAAAAACATTCAAGACAGAATTTCCGATAGAAATACAAAAATAGGATATTATAAAGTTTTCTGTTGCCTACCAACATTGATTACTTTAGTGCTTTTATTTATAAAAGAAAAACATGCTGTCTTAGCTTTTTTTAATTTTGATCTATCAATAGCTAACCCAACCATTGATAGCTTGTATTGTTCTATCAGTGGGATTATCAAGATTATACTTTCATTTTTTTAGTCTAAATGATTATTGAATCAACCAAGCCTTAAAAAGCCTCTGTTGCTTTTTTGAGATTTTTAGCCCATAAGTACGTTGCATATAAAGATAAGCCTCTGCAATGCGTTCACGAGCTTCTAATGGTGGCTCAATTATTAATATCAGGGATCAGTTTTTTTGCCCTGTCTTTTGATTTCACACCGCCATAAATCGTTTTAGTATACTTAAATAATTTGATTAGATAGGTATCTTTTAGCACAGGAAAATGAGTCTAAATCTGAGGAATTTAGACTAGACTGACACACCTAGTAATAATTAGTAAAATAAATGTTTAATCATTATGGAGTAAGCATTTTAGAATACTTCCCCTCAATCTCATTCACTACAAATTTCATTATAGACTTAACTTTTCTGTGAAGCTTTTCTTTACCTTTTTCGACAGATTTTTTCATCAATTCTTCCAGCACCCTTTTTTCATCCTCAGAAAGGTGTTCAAATGATGGAAGTACTGTTTTAAACCCGATATTGCCATACTTTTCAGTAATACTATGCGGTATTTTATCTTCTAAATTTTCAGGTTTGTTTGCCCTATCAACTTCAATTTCTGGGTCTATGTTTCCAAAATGCTTTCCTTGTAGGTAGTAATCATGCAATGACATATCCTTATGACCATTTTCTAAATCCCAAATAGACTCTGAGGCAGTTTTATCAAGTTTACTCATGTATACACTGGTTGCTACAGGTAGTTTTAACAGTGGATAATGGCCCATGATTAAACCGCGCATATTATATGTATCACCAGAGTGTGAGTTAACCATCATTAATTCAGGATAGCTAAACTTCTCATCCTCATCATCATTCGAAATATCATTTATACTACTGCGGTTCTCAGTTTCATTTAAATGTGAATATATTGTGCCACCAAGAAATAGCATTTGTCCCTGATAATTAAACAAATGACCAGAAGACATTCTGACTCTATAAATAGGACTGTTTTTTTCCCCATTTTGAAACTGCTCATATGAATTCATAGATTGATAACATATAACATCAGGATCTGTTGTATCTGCAAAGATTTTAATCACGTGTACAGCAATATGATCTGGAAATGAATTATTAAAGGACTTACGATACAATTGATATGTACCGAATAACTTCTTAATATATTTTTTGTTAAAATATCCATTAAGTCGTTTTGTGTTACCTTTGATATCAGACGGCTGATCTAAATCTTTTTTGTTAAAAAATATCTGATCCATTATAGCTTGATGTAACTGGTGCGTAGGCTTTTCTAATGGCCTAATATAATGTCCCTCGACTTCTAGACTAAAAATCATTAATCGCGCTTTAAGAGTTGATATACACTTTGATTGATTTTTATAATCTTCAAGATTCTTTGGACCAGTTATTTTTTGCAGATCATCAGTGCTGAAATTATAAAACTTACTAATATTTGAACCATGAATAGATTTACTTTTCGTCCGCGCACTTTTTACTTCATTATTTGTTTCAAAGACTTCAATATATTTTTGTGTCAATTGGTTTGCTTTTACACACCTTTCGCTTTTATTCTTAAATTTGACTGGAAACGAAGCTAAATATCGTAGAAACCCCTCTTTTAAGGCAAAGTTTTCTTCTAAGTTTAATTTTTTTATAAATGAGCAAGTCGACATGAGGCTTAAAGGTGGCAATTATTAATTGCCACCTCTCCTGTGATATTTAAAAGGTGAAAAAAAACAAAAACTTAACTACAAATATTAAAGCAATAACTTGCCACCATGTCCATTTTTTAATAATTTCCAGTAATAACTCATATTGAAATCTCTTCATTACGCAACCCCTTTACAACTTAACATTGCTTGAGACGAAGCTATCAGCTAATATTTAGTTGTACCTATTGGTATGTGCAAATGGGCAACTGTTGATCGGTCTCACGCTATCTTCAGTTGCTCATCTCTTCAATTAAGCCTCACTTCACTTAACCTAATATCAAATATAACTGACGCCCATAATAATGCAAATGGCACCAAAGAAACTGTTGATGCATAAAAAGCAAAAAAGTTGAACTTAATCATATAAAAAATTAACTTTGCAACATTAATATACGTCTAAAGCACCAATACTCATTCAATTAAACGAGTAAAACATACTACATTTAATTACCTATGCTTCAACAAAAGTAATTTTAAATGGGGTTTGATATAAAACAGGTAGGGTGAAAAAAATAAAAATAAAAATAAAAACCCACGAATCATAGCAGGTTGTATTTTTTTTAAAAGAATTTTATTCTTCCTTCTATTAATTAATTTTAGCGGAGATTAATTATCAACCTCTTAGCTTGTGTAATCACCTAGAATGTTACGAAGTCCACGCATCACTACGTTGCTCTATGTGAATCTAATAATTGCTAACAATATCCGCCTAACCCCTCACTATCTTCCTCAAGAGAAAATGACAAATAACTTGTTAGTTCCTTTATCGATAAATAACCAATATGCGTATCGTCATGTACTGTATTAGCAGCTCTAAAGCCATAAGGGTTAATACTTATTACGAAATTTAGCCGCCATTTCTCCGAGCTGAAACATGATGCTGATCAATGGGGTCAGATCAACTTGATCCCGTTCCATATCAAACCTAATCCAAAGAGCTGCTATGAGCTTGAAGCGGACGTTAGGGTTAACGAGTTCCTAGCTTCCGCTAAGCGTACTTTACGGTCATTAAATTCATAAGAAAATGTATCTCAAAAAAACACAAGGCATCAAACGTTATGTTGTTGCTCTAACTCGCTTTTGCGCGCAAGCGAGTTACAAAAAATCGCTAACACGCAACGGGGCACAAAGCGAGATAGAATATATTGTGCCAGTGTTGGGTTTGGGATTAGATTTTGTATGGGTAATAGTGATAGCCGTGTACCATAGTCACTTGTTAGGCGCCAAACTTTTCAAATATAACCTGCAATTTCTCTGACATTCCTGTTTTTTCGTACATTTCGTCAAAATCTACATTAAACCTTTGATATAAATCGCCATCAAGATCAGTCATTAAAAAACGATCTCGAATTTCATTGTATTTCTCTTCGTTATTTTCTCTATTTAATATGAACTGTATGTATACAGTTTTAAACTCTTTAAATTTCATATATGGTGGCGGGGAAGACTCTTTGAGCAATTTATAGCAGTCTCTAGACTTAACGTCTAAGTTTTCTGGTCTGCATTCATTGGAAATATAATTATCGAATGCATTTACAAACATTTCACCTGCTTCTAGATATGTCAGATTAATGTTATGGAGGTGTAGATATGAGTTGCACTCTGCCTCTATTGCTTTTAGAGATTGATTATCTGCAAACCCCTTAACCAGTATTTTATTAGCTTCAAGCAACCTATTATCATAAATACTCTTATCTACTCCAAACATCACATAATACGGGGCTCTACCTGCAATTGAGGTCTGTCTAAAATAATAAACTCCATAACAACATGAGAAAACAACAACTAAGCCCATCATGCAAGCTTCATTTATGCTTTTAAGGTCATCCGTTAATTCAGCCCATGATACTTTTTCAGTGCCAATATCGATCCCATCCATACTTCCATGAACTTCTATAAATAAAAGAACACCATCGCTTTCTTGTGCTCCGGAGGCAATAGATCTTAGATGAGAAGAAAGCTCTTCTTTTCTGTTTATACTATGGTATTTACTGATTATATTGGTATCGTGCTTTTCTATCTCATTTAGAATTGAAGTGCCTGTAGAGCGATCTCCTTCCCGTAAAGATTCAATTACAAATACTTTCGTTATATCTTGCTCTGCTACTTTCACACCGCCCCCAATGTTGTCGTCTAACGCCGCAAACACTGGCGGCGTGCTGGCGCAGTTTTTTGCGCCTTTGATTTTTAGCAAAAAATGCGACAGTGTTAGCCGTCCGCGTGATTTGCCTTGTTATACGCTGCCACTAGCCTGAGATGGTCACGTAACTACTTCGACCATTTCGTTATAGTGAACTTTGTCAACCTCCTGCATCCAAGTGAAAATATCACCAATTACATTTTGGCTTTCCCCAAGAAGATTTTCTGAAGAATCTTCGTTAATTTCAATAACAGCGCTGTGCGAATATTTATTTATAAACCTATATATTTTTTCTTTTGTTACTTCATCAGTATCATTACAACCAATTAAACCGCAATTCATAAGTTGAGCTATATCACTTCGATGTTTTGGAAACTTAAAACTAAAGAATGATTCAAGCAATTTTCTAGCAAGGTTAGCAGTCAAAAAAGCTTCGTCTCGTGACAATGTAGAGCTATCTTTGAATGTGTGTAATTTTGAGAATATATAGTGATATTCTGAATTGTACTTTACCAAGCTGGAATCAGCATCTTTAAACGTTGAATGACGTGGTACAGATGTTGACGCTTCGATTGTGTAATATAATGCAACTTCAACGTTTTTCTTACGTCTACTTTTACGATTTTTCCCCTCAAACCAATCACGAACTAATTTAAAGTAAGTGAAATTATGCGTGAGCACAAACAACTGCTTAGCGCTATCACAGTTACTACGAAGAAATGAATACGCATGAAAAAGGTGATTCGAATCAAAGCTTGATACTGGATCATCTACGACAACAATAGTGTTTTCCATTTTGTTGTCGTTTTCCTTTAACTTGGTGATGAAGTAAACAAACGCTATGGCTGTTTTTTCTCCCTCGCTCAAGTTTCCCTCTACGAGATCTGAACCATTCCTAAGTATTTCATAACCTTTATTCGATGGATTAAAGCGAAGAGTTAATTCACTACGACCAAGGAACTTGTGAAGAGATTCGTTAAACTGATCAGCTCCAAGACCTTCGTTTGAGAGTGAGTCTTCAAGCACCATAATTTCTGAATTTCGGCTGCTTATAGTTGTTTTTAGCTTAGTGTTTTCGCCTGTTCGACGAGTAACTTCCTTTTTCTTTTCGTGGTAGCCAAAATCCTTAACTTCAGTAGTAGCATAGTGAAGCTCAAGTTGCTTCTTAGCCTTGTTTGTTTCTACTTCGAAATTACCTGACTTGTGGTTATGCTTTCCAACAACCTTACCAATAGCGGTCATAGCATCATTAAATACTGTTACAGAGGATTCATTGATTACTTCAACGATTAACTCTGTTTCCAGCGGATTATCTGTCTTTTTCTTTAGAACAGAGTGCCATGCTTCTATTTCTTCGTTCAACGTGGTTATAGATTTTTCCAACGCTGAACAAGAGTCAATATATTCATTTTTAAACTCTTCATAGAAATCACTTTCATTGGGAAGTATTGGAGATTGAATATATTGACCTACAAGCCAGTCATGCGCTCTAACAAGTCGGTCTTGAAAGGCTTTGTAATCGTCATTGAAATGAGCTTCAAGCTGTTTGGTTTTTGCTTCTGTGATTGCATTACCACAAAATTCACACTCTTTCGTATCATGGCGCTTATGAAGATCAAGACCAGTTTCAACCCAAGATTTTATATCGCCATATTTGACAAGCCTCTGAATAGTTTCACTAACCACACTGGTTTTTAAAAGATCCTCAAGGCGCTCTTTAGCCTTGCTGAAAGTTTCCTGATTAATGGTTTTCTGTGTGAAGGTGATAGTATTCTTTTGATCTGGCTTAGCCGCATTAGTTAACTCAATAATCTTATCTTCATCTAAAAGCGGGCCGTCTGCCTTGGTGGCTTCAAGATTTTCAGTAATAAATCTTTCAAACTTTCGCTTGTCATAGTTCAGGTAATAGCTATCAGTGGTGTCTATCGACTGAAGACTAGTTTTCATATGGCGCGCGCTATATGTACTGAATTTTGAGACATCTGTACCCAGCTTTTTAATTGCTCCAGCTTCTTTGCTATGCACTTCAGAATCATATTTTTGCTTCTTCTTTAGCTCCTCTAGTTTGTTACGCTCTTCAATTTTCTCTTTATCTACAAGTAAAATGCTTTTAACAACACTATTCCATGAGATATTTTCATCTATAAAGTCTTGATTAAAGGTATAAATATTTAAGTCAGATTCGGCAACATTCGCTTGCGTAATCGTAACCTCGCTATCAAGCTTAACTGTGAACTCTGAGGAAGGAAACCTTATCGAATGGGCTTTATTTTCGAGGCACCTGAATACACCTGAAAGAGTAGATTTCCCGCTACCGTTCCAACCATAAAACAAGTTATATTTTCCGAAACCCTTAGTATTGGCATTCGTATGATTCTCAAAAATACCGAACCGCTTTAAGTTTTGCATACTCTTTATTGACATGACATCCTTGCTCTAAAAGTGATTCAATGCTCGAACTGCGTATAACGCCGCAATCAACTGCGTAGCAAATTGGCAAAACAAGTGACAGGTTGCGGAGTCAGATTGCATTGCCTTGTTATGCCTGTAATTCAAAACCAATTGGATTTGCCTTAATGAGATCAACAGCGTGTTTGATTCCATAGGTTATTACTATGCCAGTATTTGCCCTTAACTCTAGCGGCACAGGATTTCCGTTTTGATAAACAGGCTCTTCTTGGTACCTATAACCTGAAACAACTGAACATACCTTATAGTCTATTGAGTTATGCTCCTTAAAGATTACAGGCCCACCAGAAAAACCAGGGTTGTTGTGGCCGTCTAGAAAGCTTATCTGGATTCCGTTTTCAAAATACATACAAGATACTATTGCTTTCTTAACAAACGGAAAAGGAAAATCCCTGTTCATAAGTCCAATTTCGCCAGCCATGCCATATGGGAAACCAAGGAAATATACGTCCTGTCCGTATGCCATACCTGCCGATGTGGGCTCTAGTGGATGAGTCGGTGAAATTTGTAGATTTGTTGTTAATACAGATATATCTATCTCTCCATCACAATGACCAACTACAGTCACCTCAATATTTTTCCATTGCTGCTCATGAAATATTTCTATATTTGATGTGCCAACAAGATCAGGCACAACATGCTTAGCGGTTACTAGATATTGCTTGTTTTCAACATCGATTGTGAAACAAGTTCCAGTGGAATCACCAACCTTGATGTGAAATGTTCTCTGGATTGCATTGGTGGTGATCATTCATTCTCCTAGGTCATAGACATAATGACTCCCCACGAAGCGCTAGTCTCCAATTTCGCGGGCTAGTTTTAAAAACCAGAGCCATAATATAAAAGTTATTAACCATATACAGCTGGAGACTAGCATGAATAACATTAGCACAGTTTTTATTGGCATGGATACTCACAAAGAAAATACTGTTGTTGCTCTGTGTAAAGACCAACGTACTGACAAACCTCAGATATTTGGCACCATTAGAACTCGAACCGTCGCTATCGCTAAAATGGTACGACAGCTTCAATCCAAATATCCTCATTCAACACTCGTTTTTGTCTACGAGGCTGGGCCTTGTGGCTACTGGCTCTATCGGCTACTCACTAAGCTTGGACAACAATGTTACATCGTCGCACCATCCCTTATACCTAAAAAGCCAGGAGAACGTGTTAAAACGGACAAAAGAGATGCCTTAAAGCTCGCGCTTTTGTTAAAAAATGGCGACTTGGATGGTATCTATGTCCCTGAGGCCATTGATGAAGCGAATCAAAAGGGTCGAATCAAAAGGGTCAGAGTTATTGATATGTTACTTGCCAACTAAATAGGTCTGTTCTTGTTAACTTTTCATTAGAAAATGTATCTCAAAAACTCACAATCCAGTACATTCTACAGAGATTCCGTAACTCACTATTGCGCGAAAGCGAGTTAGAAAAATTGCTAACTCGCTCAGGGGCACATAGCGAGATAGAATTGATCGTGAGGGGCAGGTTTAGTATGGGGGAATATCAGGCTAACCAATCATCAAGTGTACCTGACCCTTTGATTAGTTAATCCACTGTCACCCTGTGAGTCAAAAACTGACTTCCAGTGCTCATTTTTTTGGTGTGTTGCCATGTTAATCTCAATTAAATAACTGTGAAATTATTCTTCTAGAAGCCCATGAACATTGGTAGGTGGGGTTAAATCACCGCTTACCTATATGTTGATGAGATGAATTCTTGTAATAACGACATAATTTTACTTGAGGTGGAAATAATAAAGCTAAAACCTAATCTGGCAGATACCAAAACTAAAATGGGTAACTGCCATGGCAAGTTAGATCTACTGAAATTAACGCGTATCTGTCGTTATGTAAATTTTTTCCGGTAATGAATCAACAAAAACAATTAATGCAGATTTTTCCAATTTTGACTCATTTCCATATGTGCCAAATCTTACCCATACATTA
>Ga0209292_1001678_pt1 | contig 26741 bp, 20 predicted proteins | sample GOMGulsemesocosm_2_FD_184634 | JGI IMG/M metagenome (GOLD analysis project Ga0209292, IMG submission 184634) | Methane-oxidizing microbial communities from mesocosms in the Gulf of Mexico - GOM9C Gulf of Mexico (SPAdes) (version 2) | ecosystem: Environmental > Aquatic > Marine > Cold seeps... | reverse complement strand
CTATCGTCGGGTAGTAAATCTTTAGTTATTATCGAGCTTGCCTTTTTTGCCGGGGCATTATTGCTTACGGTTTATCTTAATAGCCTATTCTCATTTGTCGAGCATCACGATATTCCGAACGACCGATTAGCGATATGTGCAATTATTTTTGCGCTAGTTGTACAGTTATCTTCTTTAGCTTTAGGTTTATATAACTCAAAATTGCGTGAAAACTACCGCGGCATTGTTAGACGTTTGTTAGTCTCTGTAGCCATTGGTTTTTTTATTGTTACACTTTTAAATCCTTTATATGGTCAACATGCTTTAGAAATTGAGCTGTTGGCACTTTCTGCTTTGGTCAGTTTAATTGTCGCGAGTGCCTTTCGTTACGTTACCCTACAAGTTGATTTTTTTGGTTTTAACAAACGTGTGGTATTAGTGTTAGGTGCTGGAGATAGAGCATCTATTATTGAAAAAAGAATGCGTCGAGACGTAGATCGGCAAGGGTTTTATATGCACGGTTTTGTAATCATGCCAGGCGACACTGAAAATGGCATAGTCAATGAAAACCGTATTGAACTTGATGGTTCTCTTGTTAATTATGCACTCGAACATGGCATTGATGAAATAGTAGTAGCGAGTGATGAACGTCGTGATAATTTACCGGTAGACGAGCTTTTTGCTTGTAAAATTCGCGGAGTTGAAATTACTGAAATTCTAGATTTTATTGAACGAGAAACCGGGCAGATAGCCGTTAACCTTATCTACCCAAGTTGGGTCATATATTCTAATGGTTTTGCTTCGGCTAATCATTTACGTAATACCTTAGATTGGGCGTTTAATGCGGGTATTGCAATGTTATTGGTTCTAGTAACTTGGCCAGTAATGTTAATTACAGCAATTCTTATCAAATTAGACGAAGGCATGAGTGCTCCTATTTTCTATTTACAAGAGCGCGTTGGTTTAGACGGACAAGCCTTTAATATTTATAAATTTAGAAGTATGCGCATTGATGCTGAGAAAAATGGCGCTCAAATGGCCTCTGAAAATGATGACCGCACAACCACCATTGGCAAATTTATTCGTAAATATCGTGTTGACGAATTACCACAAATTTTAAACGTGCTACGTGGAGATATGGGGTTTGTTGGCCCACGGCCTGAACGCCCTGAATTTGTTCAGCAACTTATTAAGAATTTGCCTTATTACAATGAACGTCACAATGTAAAACCAGGTTTAACGGGCTGGGCACAGTTGAAATATCCCTATGGTTCAACAGAAGAAGACTCATTGGAGAAGTTAAAATACGATTTGTATTACGTTAAGCACAGAAGCTTTATGTTGGATTTACTTATCTTAATTAGAACGGTTGAGATTGTTTTATTTGGTAAAGGACGGTAACTTTTATTACTAAAGTAGGCAGCTATTTAGCTGCCTTTTTTAAGATGTCTTTACAATATGAGGATTCTTTTTTATTATACTAACAGTATATTACTTGATTATTTTATTGAAAATTGATTTATTAATATCTTTGAATTGTCTCACCGCGAGAATTATTGAAGGGAAAGGATCACTCCAGGTGAAGTAAATAAATACATGACGCTTTTTGATAAAATTACCAAAGTACTCCTTTAAAATATAGAATAATGATTCCCCATCTTTCGATCGAGACAACAAGTCTTCATAAAAGCTCATAAAAACAACATTATTTTGCATTTTTTTGTTCGAAGGTAGTTGTTGATTTGTGGCAAGTAAATATGTGGCGTATGAGTTGTTAATTCCACAAGATGTGTCGAAGTAATTACACATGCCAAGACGAGGGTTTATTTCAATATACTTATAAATTTCATCGTTAGGATCTTGCTTAAACTCAACCATGGCAGGACCGGTATAATTTAATGATTTACCTAATTTAGCAGATAGCTGTATAACTTCTTCATTATATTTGCTTATCGCATAGCTAGTTACACCATAATGTGAAGGAGAAAGTCTCAAACGATTGAATGTAAAAGCTTGAGTTATATCACTATTTTCATCAAAAAAACAGTTACAAACCCATTGTTGGCTGTCTTTACCTTGGATGATTTCTTGGGCAATAACACTGGTTAACACATTACCAAATTTGTTAAAGAATTTTTCTAGCTGCTTTTCTGTTTCAATAATGATATTTTTACAACCCAGAACCATATGTTTATGGGAGCGTGGTTTAATGATAATAGGTAATGCTAACTCATCAAAAAGTTGTTTGGCATCAGTAATTAGCTGTACGGTTTTAGGAATAGGTATAACTTCACCCACTACGGCTGTTTCTTTAGCTTTATCGATTAATATTTCTGATAGCTCTGCTGTAGGAATGATAAATGAGCAGTTCTTTTCTAACTGCTCTGTGTGTTCAGTTAAAAAGGTAACAAACCAATCAGAGGTTGGGATAACAACGGTCCCCTGAGGTTGAATAGATAGTATTTCTAATAAACTTTGGTGTTGATCTTTATCTGTCACACCGTTGATATATAATTTTCTAGTAGGCACTTTTGATTTGTGCGTTATGTCATTTTTATCACGCGTGATAATTTGGCAGCGTATACCTTCAAGGTACAAACTTCTAACTACGCCTAAACCGTTTGGGCCTGCGGCAAGTATAATAGTATTTGGCATATGGGTTGAATTCCTATCTATTTTTTACAATAATATTTTTTAATTGTGCTACTGTGCAATTTTCATCAACGGGTAATCGTCTAAGTTGGTAGCGATTACTCTGTTCAAAAGAATAGATCACACCTGGGATAAATGAAAATGCTAGTTTATAGCCAGCAGCTTTTGCTAACAATTGTGTTGTTTCAGTAAATGCTTTTCTCCCACCAACAGGATAAGCAATTGAAGTAACATCTTTTGTTAAGAAATACTCAATTCTTGATTTAGATTGCTTAATTTCACGTGACTGCTCTTTATCTGGTAGGTGAGACAGAATTGTATGACTTAAGGTATGTGAACCTATATGCATGCCATTATCAGACATTTCTTTTGCTTGTTGCCAGTTAAAAAATAAAGGGGTATTTCTTAGCTCATCGGGCATAGTACATTGGCAAACTTTTAAAAGTTCATCAATTTTATCTGTCATGCTACGTTCTTGATCAAGCTTTATTAACTTTAATACCGCTCTTACTTTATGAGCAATTGAGCCTGTTGATATATCGATAGGTTTATCCCAACTATTCAGTTTAATTGAGCTAACTTTACTGTGCCTTATTAACCAAGCAATTTCATCCCACCACGGTATATGTGGTTCATCAAGGTAATCGGTAGCAATATAAAATGCAGCGGGTGTGTTATGTTTTTTCAATAATGGGAATGCAACGGAATAATTATCAATGTAGCCATCGTCAAAAGTGATTAGGGCATATTTTTTATCTATAGGCTCGTTGGCTTCAATCTTTTCGATGAACTGCTCAATAGAAATAACCGTGAAATTTTGATTATAAAATGCAATATGTTGCTCAAACTGTTCAGCGGTGCAACTAAACACATTAGGATCGAATAAACTATTTCTCACATCTCCAACTCTATGGTAGTTGAAACAATACACGCCGTTTGACAAGAGTGGCCAAGTGATCGTGCAGTATAAACTGCGTAATATTTGTTTTATCATCTTAAACCACCTTGTAAGATGGAGCTGCTACTTTATAATCACGATACTCATTCGGATTACCATCTTCAGCGGCTTCAGCGGCTTTAACAATATTGTACATTTCTCTAGCTGATACATAGTGCAAAACGTAGTTATCACCGTCATTATATTTATCTTCTAAGTATTGGCACATATTATGGAATGGTTGTCCAAGTAACGTATCCATATCTTGTTCTTGGGTGCCATGAGTATGAATTTTAATGAATAACCAGTCTTCCTTATTTTTTACATGAATTGCAGTGTCTACCCAGAGGTCAATCCGATCTTTAGTTGGTGGCATGGAGCTACGAATATCACTATTCTCAATCTGCGGAAAAATACCCTTTTTACACTGCTTCCAATTTAAAGCAACGGGGCCGGTGATTAACATTAAATCACCCCATGCACTCTCGCCAACTTCAACAAGTTTACCTGTGTTATGCGGCATTGCAACTTTAGAATCACACTTGGCATAGTAGATTTCATTTACGAATGACGGCTGTGTCGGGCTTGGCGCTGATGGGAAGGTAAAATCTGCAAAACAACCTGTTTCCTTTAAAATGGATAATTCATTGTCTACGCCACACATTTTTTTATCAGGCCGACTGTTTGCTAAGCACCAATTACCATGGATAAAGGTATATTGTAGTTTTCCAGTTGTTTCATTTCTAACAAATGCACCATGGTTCCGGTGTAATAACTCAGTAAAACCTTCTAGTGTCTTACGCAAGTTTGCAGCTGTGTCTTTATCGTGGTGTAGGTGAATTTCTATCTCTCCCATACCTTGTGCACATATATTGGTAATCTTATCTAAATGCTCTTGACGGTATTCTTCTTCTGGGTAAAAGAAGGTGTGCTTAGGGTGGCAACCGTCAGCATCTTTAAATTTTCCTGCAACTTTTGGGTAGTCAATATACCAACGTTCAACGCGGGCACACTCCTGTTCATAAGGAATATCTTTCCCCCACATAGGTTCGTAATGATCTACAAAGCAAAACATAATATGTTTTGGACCTTTAACCGTCGATTTACTTTTTAGCATCAGCTTACGTTTCAAGTAATGCCCAAGCCATAAGTGCATTTGTTTTTTTCTGATAATTAGATTCATTGCGCATATAGCAACAATAGCTAAAATTAGAAATGATGTAAGCATCTGTCTTTTATTCCCTTAATATATAATTTAGTAGATTAAATTAACGATAACAATTGTTCAGCGTTATGTTTCCATTGACGCTCAACTTCAATATAAGTACGTGCATTTGCCCCTACTTCTTTTTGTGCAAGTTTGTTATTGGCAATTTCTAGAGCTTTGTCTATACAAGCTTGTCGGTTATTTGCGGGAAAAAGCCAGCTGGTTTTATTATCTTTTACCACTTCGGCAATAGGGGTAAAGTCAGGAGCAACCATACCTTTAGCCATGGCCATAAACTCAAATAACTTCATCGGTGACCCGTAGTTATTTGAATCTGGCAATATTCCAAAGTCCATAGCGGATAAATAGGTACTTACTTCTTTGTGTTCGACTCTTCCCGTTAAAATAACCTGGCTTTCAACATTTGCCAGCTTTACGCGATCTTTGATTGGCCGATAACTAACACCATCGCCAATGAGTAATAATACAATGTTTGGGTGAAACTTGAGTTTATCGACAATCATATCAACAAACCAGTCAATACCGTGCCAGTGAACAAACGCGCCGACATAACCGATAACAACTTTGTCATTAATGTTTAATTTTTCTCGTAGTTTCAATGCTTTTTCGTCATCTAAGATAAAAGCATCAAGATCTGCAGCATTTGGAGAAACTACTGAAGGGGCAATTTTACCAAATTCTTTTTTAGCTATTTGTTGAAACTCACTAGAAATAAACACTAAACCAGTAGCATTCTTAAAAATCCAACGTTCAAAATTTCTCGCTAAGCTGACAAAATGTAATTTTCGAACACGGTGAACTAGACTTGAATCATTAACTTCTAATACAATTGGTATATTATTCTTTTTTGCCCACCAAACCGATGCAAATAAAAATAATGAATAACGTTCATAAATCATTTCTGCATTATTTTTTTTAACTGCTCTTTTTAACCGAAAAATTGATAAAAAGTTAAATGCTATTTCAATAAATTCAAAAACAAATTCTGGTGTGTATTTGGTTAAATTGGCTAGCGAAGCGATAAAGCTTGGCTTTGCCGCAGGCAAAGGTGATGAAGCTTGCTGATTAGGCACATCTTCTTTTGGTTCGGGTTCCGCACCAGGTAAAGAAAGAATAGATACATGATGACCTAAATCGCGAAGCCCTTTGGTTACGCCACGAATGTGAACGCCTTCTGCACCTTTACCTCTAGTTCTATGATGAAATAGAATGTTCATTTATAACTCCAAAGTTTCTAATTTATAACCTTGTGATAGCCATATAGGTATCAATGTATCTAAAACTTCGATGCAACGTTGGTCATCGTCGTGAAATAGCAATATGTCGCCAGGACTAACGGGCTTTACTTCAAAGCGTTTGATGATCTTTTCTGGTTCTTCTTTTAAAAAGTCCATAGAATCACGGCTCCAATGGACCGCGGTAATTTTTAATCTGAAAAGTTTTACTAATAGCTTAATATCCCATCTTCCTTGTGGAGCCCTAAACATATTGCATTTTTCATTAATTATATTTTCAATAGCTAGATTAGTGTCGATAATTTCACGTACTTTTTGAGCGAGACTAATTTTATGAAACGCCGGGTGCGTAAAGGTATGGTTGGCAAGTTTATGGCCACTTTCATAAATATTTAAGAGAAGTTCAGGATGTTTTTGAACGCGGTTGCCTACTACAAAAAATGTTGCTTTAACATTGTATTTATCAAGCAGCGTTAGCAGTTTATCTGTAACACCCGGTACGGGACCGTCGTCAAAAGTTAAATAGATAGATTTAGAATGATTTTTTTTATCTATTAAAAATAGTTTATTAGGTAAGATTTTAGATCTAATGAAATACTTAAGCTTTTGAATCATTTAAGACAAAATTCCATTTGTGGTGCAAACACCTAGTCTATCAGAAAAATTAACAAGTCCAAAAAGAAAGTTATATTTCTTAGTTACTTCGTTACTTCGTTACTTCGTTACTTCGTTACTTCGTTAATAAGGCAATAAGCTGCTGCTTATTTTTATACCATGAAAACTGCTGGCTGTGAGCGATAATCTCGTTTTTAGACCACCGTTTTGACAGTACTATTTTTAAACCAGAGGCAACAGCATCACAATCTTTGGGCGGTATTAACTGCCCACAAATATTTTCAATAACCACTTCAGGAATACCACCAACGTCTGTTGCTAACACCGGAGTACCACATGCCATTGACTCTAATAAAACATTTGGCACGCCTTCACTGTAACTTGGTAGTGCAACAACACTCGCGTGTTGCATCAATGCGGGAAGTTCTTCGTGATCAACACTTCCTAAAAAGGTAACACGGTTTTCAATCGTTAATTGTTTAGCTTTAGCTGTTAACTGGTGTAGTAGCCCACCAGGGCCAGCAAATACTAAGTTGAGATCTGGAAACTGCTCTGCAATTATGGCGAACCCCTCCAATAACTCGAAAACTCCTTTGGTTACTTTTAAATTTCCGACAAATAAAACATAATCATCGGCTATTTTCCGTGGCTGTCGCTCACCAAATCTTTGATGGTTTACGCCATTATAAATCACTTCAATTTTATTGCTTTCAACACCCATTGCTATCATATTATTTTTAAGTGCTTGAGAAACTGAAAGAATACCTTTGGCATGTTTTGAGGCGGCAACTATTTGTTTAGCGCGAGCGGGGAAAGTGCCATGAAAATTAATGTCACTGCCATGTACTTTGAAAAAAAACTTACATCGAAAAAGTTTACTAAGCCAACTTGTTGCTATAGCTTCGGGAAACGCCCAACTCGCTAATAGGATATGATTTTTTTTTCGTTTTAACCATAAACCTGAGTGGCATAAAATAGACAAAAATAGAAATGCACTGTAAAAACGTCGGCCTAGTTTGGGCAAATAAAAGTAGGGAACATAACGCAATTTTGTTGATTGTATTATTTCATTACGATGTTTAAACCAATCATTAAATGCAACAGGTACTAAGACATTTAAGTTATAGTTTTCTTCAAGCTGTGCAAATTGTTGTTTGTTGAACGTTGCTCGATTAGGCTCCCAAGGTAAAGGATATAAATTACTTATTATCGTTAAGTTTTCTTTTTTAGACTTCACAAATAGTCACTCTGTGTTTCCCACTGGCAGTAAGTGGTATTTCATTAACGATAGCGAAACTTATAGCAAGCTCTCCTTCAGTATATCTATTGATTTCAGTACTAATTTTTTTCTGACTTATAGCATCTAGCGGACTGTTTTCAATAATTAAGATGTCGAGTGTATCTAAGGTTGATTGTTTGACCTGAAAACGATGTATACATTTAAATTCTTTAAACAAATGAGGAAACAATTCTCCAGGAATTATCTTTCCGGATGGTGTTTTAATAATATCCAATTTTCGTCCATCGACACTTTTCATTAATGGCAGTGGATTACCGCAGTCACAGGATGTCTCAACGAGAGTTGCTCTATCGCCGTTTAAATAGCGAATAAGTGGCATGCCGTAATTATATAAATCAGTAATCGCCAGATCACCAGTTATTCCTTTTACAGCATCCCCTTGTTCATTGATTGTTTCAATGACTAAATGATCACTGTTAATGTGGAGATTATTATGTTGTCTACATTCGGCTGACATTAGCATAAATTCACGGCAACCGAAGGTATCATTCACTTGGCAATTAAATGCCTGTTGGATAATTTCTCGTTGATGAGGATATAAAGGCTCGGCCCCAGTCAAAATGGTTTTCGGTTGATATACGGAAATTTTATGTTCGATTATAAAATTGGCTAATTCATATAACGGATTTACATAAGAGACTATAGCAGTCGGTTTATAATGGGCTATTTCAGCTATATATTCGTGCATATTATCTTTATTCATCGCAAAAGAATTAAGCATTTTACGATTATAAAAAGCGTGGTAGAGGTCATTTTTTATGGACTTTAAAAAAGTTTTTTCACCAATATCTGCTCCCCATAGGTAAAGAGTTTTTTCACCAAGACCGGCACCCAACCAACCGTAGCCTCTCCACATAACCGCCTCACGTCTGGTATTACTTTCGATATTATATTCAAAATGGAAGGGTTGGCCAGTAGAACCACCGGTAGACTTTCGAATATTGTTATTGTATTTATTAGAAACAAATTCTTGGTAATGTTGCTGGATATCCGTTTTAGTAATTAAAGGTAATGCACTAAAATCAGTTAGATTTTTAATATCTCGAACATCGGTAATACCAGCTGCTTGCCATGCACGACGATAAAAAGAAGTCGTATCATAGGCATGTGCTAACAATTTTGACAATTGCGCCCATTGGTATGATTTAATCTGCTCGGCATTCCATTTTAGATGACTTTCATATTCATCAAGGTATTTTAACATCTCTTTTTTTTTCAGTGTTTCATAAAGAGGCATTAAATAATTACGTAATATTTTCGGATACATGTTTCTTTCCTTAGCGGCTTTCTGAAGCAACTTTTTCCGTTATTTTTATATCAGTTTCACCTGAGTTGAAATTTTCAATGTTATCCGAATGAAAAGGGCTACCACTTTGTTTCAAAAATAAAGTGCCGAGTAAAGCTGAACCTTGCTCATTGAGATGGTCATCATCTCTAAACAGTGGTGTGCCATTTATTTCCATTTTACAACTATTATCGATACACATCATTTTGTGTGGTTCTATAATGATGAGTTCAGAAAACTTTTCTTTTAGAGCTGTCAAAGTTTGAGTAATTAATAGGTTCTCTCGTCTTTGAATATCGCAATTTAACTTATCATTAAAAATATTTTTCTTAATGGTACATTTAGGGCTTTTACCATTTAGGGTTGGAGTATCAGTCATTACAATGGGAACAGCCCCTGCAGCTATTATATTTTGTAAGGTATATTTAAATTGATCATTAAAAAGTTGAATCTTTAATTGCTCATTTTCAACTCTTTCGTCAGTGAATATTCGACGTGTCGCAACATCAGGCCAAGAAGCAGCTAAGACAACATAATTAAAAGAATTTGACTGAATATGCTTGAGTGCTAGTTCATTTCTGTTTTTACAAAGACCTGCTTTATGTAAATTAGAGCCCCACTTTAAATCAAAAATGGGTAGGCAACGATCTAAGGTATAATCTTGTACGCTATAATTTGCATTTTGGGCTAATGTTTGAATAAAAGGCACCAAGTGATTGGCATGTGAATCACCAAATATAAATATATCAGTATTGCTCTTTTCGGAAACATCAACACCAAAAATACAAGCGTTATTGGGAAGTGTTTCACTTTGGTTGTATGAAGAATGACATAAATATCGTGAATCACTTGTATGGGAGTTTAATGCCAGCTCCATTTGTATGACTTCTTTGGAAAAACGTTGTTGGTAACCGCCAAAGTTAATTCCCACTAAAGCAATAATAATAAGAACCGCGCTAGGGGCTGCATAATAATGTAAGGCGATAGCTTTAAATCTAAATGCTTTTAATTGGCGACAAGGTTGTTCAATATACTTATAGGACAAAACCGACAATATATAAGTTAAAGAAATAGCAAAAATTTGGTTGAACAATGTTAGTTCTACAGCCGTATAGCTAAATAAAACCAATATTGGCCAATGCCATAAATAAAGAGAATAAGAAATATTACCCGTATAAACCATAGGTCGATAAGACAATAGTTTATTAATTATTCCGTTTGACGAGTATATAATAAGCGCAGTGCCTATCACCGGATATAAAGCGTTATAGCCAGGAAATGCCGAGTGTTCGTTAAGTAATAATGCACTACCAATAATTAATGTTAACCCAAGCAGTGATAACAGGTGACTAAAAAATTGATTTGGTTTGGGTAAATAACCCCAGCCTAATGCCAAACACGAGCCAACAAGTAATTCAAAAAAGCGTGTAGGGAGTAAATAGTATGCGGCGCCAATAGTAACTTCGGTGCCCCATTGTGAAAATATGGTTGCGGCAATGCAGCCAACTATAGAGAATATTATTGTGCCTTTACTGCCTAAATATTTATAGGCAAGCATGAGCATTAATGGCCAAATAAAATAATATTGCTCTTCTACCGCTAACGACCAAGTATGCAATAATGGCACTTCTGCGGAGCCACCGTCAAAATAGCCACCATGTTCACGCCAAAAGAAAAAATTACCAACATATAATACTACCCAAATGATACTTCGATAGTACTTCATCAGATCTTGTGGCAGCATGATAAATGAATATACGATGGTAGTTATCAAGAGAATAAACAGTAGAACGGGCATTAATCTTTTTATTCGTCGGCCCAAGAACCAAGCCATACTAAATTTGTTTTGCTGCAAAGCGGAATAAATGATGGTGGTGATCAAAAATCCAGAAATAACAAAAAATACATCAACACCAACAAAACCACCGGAAAAAAAACTAAATCCTGCATGATTTAGTATAACTAGAAATACGGCTATCGTTCTTAGCCCGTCAATGTCCCTTCTATAATTCAACGACTGATCCTTTAATTAGTGTATTATTTTCTGTGAATATTCTATACGATAACAATGGAAAATTATAACTATATATTTCTTCGTTATTGCGCTTAGTTAAAAGGGAAATACTAAAATTATTTACTAGAAGAGTTAATAAATAACTTCTTTTAAATCACAATTACGATAAAATCGTCATTCTCTCATTAATATCAACTATATCTGGCCATTTTTAACTATTGCTATGGTGGAATTAGAGTTTATTTTTGTGCCATATTTATACAAAACGAGTACGGTAACGTTTTAGTGAAACAACAATTATTAAAAAGTTCAACCTTTAGAACACTAGAAATTCTTATTATTACCGTCATATCCCTAGTAATGACACCTTACCTTATTCATCATTTAGGTGATGCTCATTACGGACTATGGATTTTAATTCTTTCCGCATTAGGTTGGTTTAATTTTATCGATCTTGGTTTTTCTTATGCAATACAAAGAAACATCGTATTAGCTCTGGAAAATAAAGACAATCATCGAATAAATGTTGTTTTTTCGGTAGCCGTAGCCTTATTTTCTGTCTTAGGTAGTATTGCGACAATGTGTGTTTTAGTTCTTGCATTTTTTCCTGATTTACTCGGAATAAATGAACAAGAACAGTCAATTGCTACTACAGCTTTTGCGATATTAGCGATTAAAGTTTTTTTAGACTTTATCATGAATTGTTTTCACGGTTTTTTTACTGCCTATCTTCGAACAGATATTGATGCAAACCTTAGTTCGCTTAACATGATAGTAAAATCTATATTAGTCTTTTATCTGATTATTGATATGAACATTTATGGAGCGGTATTGGCAACAATTGTTGCCGATATACTCACACACAGCTTAAAAATTCATTTTGCTCGTAAACTTCACCCAGAATTTAAGTTTGTTTTCCACTTAGTAAAATTTAGCGAAATCAAGGAGCTATTCGCCTTTTCTAAACATCTTATTTTAATGGGGGTGGCAAATAGTGTTAATCGCCGTGTGGATCCGATTATTATTAGTCATTTATTAGGTTTGAAATTTGTTGCTATTTACAATGTGATTAATAGTCTTATTAATCAAGTTGAGTCATTAGTTAGGGCGGTTGTTGGTGTATTTCAGCCTGTATTTATAAAGATGGCTGCAAGAAACGCCGAGATAGGGGGAACATTTAAACTGATCCTTAGCATTAACTTTTTTACCGTTCTTTTGTTATATACACCTTTGGCTATTTTAGCCGAAGACTTTATCTCATTGTGGATAGGCATTGATTATGCCCATGCAGGGCAACTGGCCCCAGTACTTGGTTTTGCATATATCTGTCGAACGGTGTCCCGACCAATCAGTAGTTTATTATTAGCAAAAGCTCAACATCAGTTGTTATCGGTGGTTAATTTGTTTGGCGCCTTAATAAACATAGGTTTATCAATAGTATTAGTTAGTCAGTGGGGATTGTTGGGAATAGCCATTGCAACCGCATGTGGATTTTTTGTATCAGATGTTATTTTGCATTTAGTTTTATTAAATAAATATACAGATTTACCTGTGCTAAAACCGGCACTGGAATTTATCAAACTTGCCGTTTTATACATACTGCTTGTCGTAGTGGGTATTACTATCATGCAATCAATTGAGCCACTTACTTGGTGGGGACTGATTATTGCTGCAATTTCAAGTGTTGGAATTACCTTGCTAATTGCGTGGCCTTTATTACTACATAAAGAGGTTAAGCAGAAATTAGTGGGGATGTTACCAAAAAAAGGAGAAATTAATGGCTAGAATATTGATTGTTACTTCGGAATACGAGCCATTTTCTTCAAGTGGAATAAATCGTATCAGTTTTTTTAAAAAACACATGGAGCGGCAAGGTCATTTCGTGGCGGTGTTGTCGACAACAACTGCTGCTCAGGGGCTGAAATCAGATAAGTCATACGATATTGATAACAACATATATCGCGCTTTTACACTCAGTTTGTTAATGAGACGTTTATTAAGTAGTAGGCGATTACCTATTTACCAAAAGCTTTCAACATATGGGAAATATGATTTATGGAGAATATTTGCTGTCAACAAAGGCGACAAATTGGTTAAGGAATTAAAAATAGACTATGTGTTTTCTTCATTTCCTGACTTTATATCCGTTGCAGTAGCTCAAAAAATTTCAAAAAATAATAACCTCAAACTAATTACTGATTTTAGAGACCCTCCATTTGCAATATTTAAGAGAATGAAATCAGAAATCAAATTAAAACGTTGTATGGCAGTTATTGCAAAAGTTATTGCTGATAGTGTGCATATTATCACTTGTACAGATAGTAGTTTAAATTTGTTAAAGGATAATTTTCATACTAGCGCTAATAGTGTGGTCATCGAAAATGGCTATGATCACAATATAATATGTCAAATTCCAGATAAATTATCCAAGGAAAAAGAGTATTTTGAAATAGTTCATATAGGCACTTTTTATGAAAATGGCCGTGATATAAAGAGAGTTTTGAATGCATTGCTGTTAATTATCAACGAGGCTGATTGCAAGATTAAATTAAGGCTTATTGGAGATGCTATCGACCCCGAAGTCGTTCGATTTTATAAAAACAAGTCAGATAAAATAGAATTATCTATAGAACCTCCTTTGCCTATGCTTGATGCTTTATCTATTGCGAAAGAAGCTGATGCGTTATTGTTATTACAAGGAAGTCGATTTGATAAACAAATACCTACTAAAGTTTATGAGTATTTGGCCTTGAATCGGCCTATTTGGGCTTTAGTTGGCATTGACGGCGCTACACATAACTTACTAAAGAAGAATATAAAAAATGTAGTCATTTCTGATTATGATGATATAAATAGCTTAAGTCATGACTTATTATCAGTTCTTAAGCTTGATGCAGTTACGGTTCCTTCTAATCATTTAAGTAGGCAATCACAAGTAAATAAATTAGACCATATTTTCGTTTAAATTACTGAAGTGGCATAGTTAATTTGGCCACCTACTTGGAGATGTTATTATGCATCTCATAACTGTTAGGTGATACAATTGACAAAACCAAATTTCAGTCCAGAATTTAGATTAGAAACAGCTCAATTAGTTGTCGATAATGGATACACTCATCAAGGTGCAGCCAAAGCTATGGGCGTTGGATATTCGACCATAAGTAAGTGGGTTAAACAGCTCAGAGAAGAACGCAAAGGGAACAAGCCAAAAGCGATGCCAATGACAGCAGAACAAATTGAAATACGTGAACTTAAAAAACGAATAGAACGTATTGAATTAGAAAAGGATATCTTAAAAAAGGCTACCGCTGTGTTGATGTCAGACTCCTGGAACAGTTTTCATTAATTGAGAAACTCAATCAGAGCAACAAAATAAAATACCCCCTAAATAAGCTGTGCGACGTATTTGAAGTTCATCGTAGCAGTTATAAATACTGGGTAAGCAGGGATAACAATTTAAGCTCAGCAGAATTACAGTTACGCGTTGATATTAAAAAGTTTCATGCACTCAGCGGCGGCTCTGCTGGTGCGCGAAGTATTGCAGATATGCTCACGAATGAAGGCTATCCACTAAGTCGCTATCGAGCCGGAAACTTAATGACGGAGCTGAATTTAGTCAGTTGCCAACCCCCTAAACATAACTATAAGAAGGCAAATAAAGAGCATGTAGCTATTTCTAATACACTTGAGCATCAATTATGCTGTAATCGAGCCAAATATCTACTGGTGTGGTGATGTGACGTATATTTGGACGGGCATTCGTTGGTCTTATCTTGCATCGTTCTTGATTTATTTGGACGAAAAGTTATTGGTTGGGCACTCTCCAATTCGCCCGATAGTGAATTAACCATGCAAGCCTTAATGATGGCTTATGAAAGTAGAGGAAAACCAAAAGGTGTGATCTTTCATTCAGACCAAGGTACGCATTATACGAGCAGGAAATTTAGACAGCGTCTTTGGCGTTATCAGATTACACAGAGCATGAGTCGTCGTGGAAATTGTTGGGATAATGCACCAATGGAGCGCTTCTTTAGAAGTTTGAAAATAGAACGGATACCAACGATAGGTCATAAGAATTTACTGAAGCTAAACAAGCTATCATTAATTACATCATGACATATTACAATCAGACTAGGCCGCATAGGTACAACGCTGGAATAAGTCCAAATGAATCAGAGCGAAGGTACAGACTCAGCTACAAAACCGTGGCCAATTTTACTTGACCACTTCATCTCAAAAATTATTAACGATTTGTTTATATTTGAGTAAACTATAGTACTAAAGAGCTTTTAACACTAACGGGCTTATTATTAGGTGCCCATTTTTTATTGATAAATTTCCGCATCGGGTTTTCAATAAACCAATATGAAGCTATACCCACGATAATCGCCAAAAACAGCGCTACACCTAAAGGTAATTGATCTTGTATTTTGAAGAACGGTTGCTGCCATAAGTATATTGAAAAGGAATACAAACCTAATTGTGTTAATAGGCGAAAACTCAATATTTTCTGAATAGCAATATAGGTATCTTTAAGATGATTGACGGTGAATGCTAATAAAATTGGAGGGAAAAAGCTACTCCACCAAGGCATTACATTTAGGTAACAGGTTATCGCTAAAGTAAATGTTAACAAAGGTATTACAGGCGGTATTTTTATAGATTTCGATTCGAGAAATACCCGATAACCTGCGGCATAAAAAATAAATGAAAGTGCGGCTTCAGTTCTAATTTCAGCGTTGACGGGTTGAGTCAATATGTTAGTAGAATAGAGCAATAAAATGAGCTGTGAAATAACGGCTAAGCTTATTAAGTTAAATGAAGACTTTTTAGTATTGATCACAAATAAAGTAATAATGCTCATTATAACGTATGCGTGCTCTTCAACATTGAGGGACCACAAGTGGCCTATCGGTATGCTTGATTGATATATACTAATTTCACTGGGAAAATAGGTACGCAAAAAAAGAAAGGTAGGAAATATATGTTCTATCGGTGTTGTATCTCCTAAAAGCCAATATAGACCAAATAGTACACTAATAAAAACAACAAAAACTGGAATAACTCGTGAAAACCGTCTGATATAAAATGTTTTTAAATCAACTTTTTTAATAAAAAGGATGTTACCCATTAATGTGCCGGACAGTACAAAAAAGATATCAACGCCCAAGCGCCCAGCATCCATAAAATTAACATGAAAAAAATGGGAGAGTAATACCAATAATATGGCTATTCCGCGCCAACCGTCTAAATATTGAAGGTGTCCGTCTTGATGATTCAAATGCTTCTCCATACTTGTCTTTATTAATGCTTGCGCCACAATGTTAGTGGGTTACCCATGTAATATTTCCAGCCCGCTTTTAATGCAGCTAATTGTAAACTACAAAAGCTGCTGCAAAACGCACCTAAAGGCAATGAGTTGTTTGTTTTTGCTAAGGTATATGCCAACAGACTGTAGCCATAAAATAAAATTTGCAGCCCAAACAATAAGGTTAATATAACGTCTTGAGATAAAAAGCTTGTCAGTAGCATTAATATTAATGTGTACGGGGTGATTAATCGAAGGAATTTATGTGAAATAAATTGAAAAAACAAAGGGTTTTTTACCGGAGACATTAGCCAAGGTAATTGTTTTAATAGTTGAAAGTTTCCTGCAAGTGTCCTTACTTTTCGGTGAAATTCTTCCGCATTAGATGATGAGCTTACATCATAAGCTATGGCTTTTGATTCGAACTTAATTTTGTAACCTTCGTATACCATTGAAAGTGGAATGAACATGTCATCGAGTAGTGAGTTGTCTGGTATCTGGGGAATTAGTGCTTTTCTTGCCATGTAAATAGCGCCAGTAACTCCAACCATAGAATTAACTCTACTTTCTTTTTCTCTTATCCATTTTTCGTATTTCCAATAGAGACCGGGGTCACTGGCGGCGTTATTTTTATCGTCAATAATATGAAGGTTACCTGATACTGCGCCAGTTGTGCCAACAGAGAAATGCTGAGCCAGATAAATGAGTGCATCTTTGTCAAACGACTGCCTGACATCAGCAAAAGCGACTAAGTCAGTAGTAACGTGTTTTATGCCTTCATTTAAAGCAAACGACTTGCCTTTATTTAACGGGTATTCAACAAATTTGATGTTGGTTAAATTTAATTTCTGGATCACTTGAGCCGGATTATCGGTCGAACCATCAGAGACGATAATTAATTGTATTTTATCGGTTGGATAGTTACCCTCGAAAATATTGTTAATACGCTTTTCTAGCAACGAAACGCTATTGTATATACACAGGACAATACTTATATTGGGCAATTCGTTGTTAGAGTCAACAGCGGGTGCCTTTTTTCCTATAAGTAAAAACTTAAGAATGAGAGGATAACCTATAAAGGTATAAAAAAATAATAAGGCACTAAGGCTAAAAATAAGCTCCATTTAGGGGGCTCTAAATACTAAAGTTATAATGAACATGAATTCTACTAATAGTTGGTGGGTTTATCCAGCAGAAAGATAAATATAACCCATTAAATAGTCTATATTTTTGGATTTTTTTAGCGTTCATTTGAACAAGCTTATTGTTAAGCAAGTTAATGACAACATTATTCACAGTGCTAATTTAAGTGCCGCGTAAACAGCAAATATTACCGCCCAACAATAAAACATACATTTTATTGCAAGATCTTTGGTAAAATATATTGCCATCTCAGGCATTAATTTAACGACACGATAATGTGAAGCGAGGCTCATGCCGATAAAAATAAATAAAAGTACAGTATATGATCTGCTTAAAAAGAATGAAGTGATTAAAAAACCTATCATAGAAAAAAAGAGTGCTTTATTAACATCAAGTTCCTCTTTGATTTCTTTAGAGATACCTTCAGGTTTCTTTGTTGATGTATGGCGAATAAATAAATATCCTGTTAACAAGGTAAATAGCAATGCTCCACCCCATAAGGAATAGCCCGGTATGCCTAGTTCAGCAGCTACTAAAATAAACGAATTATGGGCGGTTCTTTCATGTTCTTCAATAAAATTTCCGCGACCTACTCCCAATACTACATTTGATAACAACATTAAAATACCGGCATACCACGCTTCCAGCCGGCCAGTAGCAGAGGAGTCGACACTACTTTGTAAAATAGTTAAGACTACTACACCTATTGGCGCAAAAATCATTGCTGCGATGACCGCTTTATCTCCCAATTTTACAATTAAATAATAGGCTCCTATCAGGCCAATAACACCTAATTGTGTTCCTCTAGAAAAAGTAATGTATACGCCGTATAAAATGGCGCATATTATTGTTATCCAAAAAAATTTTCCAGTGAAGCTGCTTTTGTAATAAAAATAGGTTGTAAAAGGCAGGGTCATTACAAGAAACATACCTATATCATTAGGATCGCCAAAAATTCCAGTATAGACAATTCGCCTTTCATCGGGGGCACTATTGTTAACAACGGCTTGTGTATCATAAGCCCAACCTTGCATATATAGATCTGTCTGTTGGAAATGGCCATTATGAACCATGAACAGCGCTGCTGTTATACAAACTAACATTAACCAATGCTGCCTTTTAATTGTAGTTAAGCAGTTGCTTAATAAAAATAATGGGATGATAGAAGTGGTCATGAAAACAATAGATTGGTCAACACCGTCCATGCCTGAGCCATTCACAAATCCCGATAAGATGATTAGAGGGGCTAGTAGAAAGAGCATCCAGTGCTGAGGGTATAAAGTAAGTGGTCGCTGGCCAATTAGGGTCGAAATTAAACACGTGATAGCGAATACTTTGATTAAAATCCACTCCATGGAAGATTCAAACATTTGATGAGGTCTTATAAAAACCATTGCGATATACAAGAATAGAAATAAAAAAGCCATTGAGGAGCTTTTTTCTTCAGGTATTGGAATGCGTCTAACCATTTATTTGATAATCCTTACAAATATTATTTATTTTAGTGCAAACTTGCCAAGTACTTTAGAGAGTAAGTATTTTGTTTGGCTTTTAACTTGAGTTGTATTATACATATCGTTGACTTCATTGCAGCCATATTTACTTTTATAGGTAGATTTTAAATCTGCCATCATAAAGTCGTATCTATTTGTTTTATTTTGATTAATGCTCCATTGGTGTAAAGCAAACCCGGGGGAGTAGTTAGCGTATTCACTATGCCAGCCACATTGATAAAAATATAAGGTGTCTTGGTCTAAGAGATAATAGTTTATCGCGACAATATGATTATTAATGTTTAATGCACTTATCACAATACGAGATTTACTTTGGTATAGATGATGGAATTGATTAAAGTGTATAGAGTGAAAGGCACCTAATTGAGATTTTAGCTGCCACCTTGTTTGATGAAACTGTTTAAGGAGCTGCCAATATTCATGATGTTCTTCTTCCACGACCCAATAGAAGTTGGCATCAACGGAGTTTAATTGATTAAGGCATTTATTCCATTTCTGTCTATTGTTTCTACTTAACGCGGGTCGTTCATTATGCGTAAATTTAATACTATAACGTTGGCCTGAACGCTCAGTAGTACAGTTGTCAAGGTAGAGGACCACCGCTAACCAATCAGCGGTATTAAGTAGGGCGCGCCACTGTAAATAATCATAATTAATCTTAGTTATTTGAGCAGCAATGTCTTGCGCTATTTCTTCTATAGGAATTGCTGTTAAAACATCCTGATATTCAGAACTGACCTCGGCATCTTCTTGTTCACCTTGTCCGAGTGGAAATAAGTTTGTACAACCAAAAAATAAGTGTGGCTTTTGTAGGTATAAAGGGACAATAACGACTAGTTGGTTATTGTAATAGCCAGTGATCACTTTAAGGGACCAGTTGGATTGCCAATAAGTATTTATCCACGGCATTAGCCATTCGGGTGATACAAATAAAGTGTCCTTGGCTTGTTGTGCTAACTTACGCCATTCATCTTCGATTTGGTATAAAAGTTCTATATCTTCTATTACAGACCATTCTATTTGCCGGATTTTATTTTGGTTTTTCACAATTAGGTCATTAACATTGTCTTATGGTTAATATTTGACATTGATCACATAGTTTCTGGTGAATAGTCTCGAAAAATAGCTTACGATGTAACTATATAGATCCTAAAATAATTAACAATGCCAAACGGAAAATCAAAAACTAAAGTTGTTCATCTTATTAGTAGCTTAAACGTAGGCGGTGCAGAGCGTTTTGTTATTGATTTGATAGAGCAACAAAGAGAGCAATTAGCAAATATTGAAATATTATCTTTTGGCGAATTAACCGATACTTTGGTAGATGTTGCCCTGCAAAAAGGAATAAAAGTTAATATTATTTCAAATGCTTCTAATATACTTGGACAGCTAAAGTTAATTTATACATTAAATCGTTTTGATACTATTCACTTGCATTCGCCACGTATTATTAAAACTATTTCAATCGCTATTAAACTAATAGGCCGAAAACGCCTTATTTACACCCGGCATGGTGAAGCTGATTTATCAGCTAAACACTGGCGTAACCTACATAATGATTTTCACAAATTTGTTGATCATATGACATTTGTATCGCAAGAGAGTATGGATGTTTTTACGCAAACTTATCCTTGGCAAGATATTGCCAAAGAAGTGGTTGATAACGGTGTTGTTATACCTGCGCAAGTATCAAAAAAAGAAGATGCGATATTAAAGTTAGGCTCTGTGGGCCGATTTGTCTCGTTAAAAAATCAAATTTGTTTATTACGCGCGGTTGCTTTGTTGCCTGTTAGTTATCAACAACGTATCCATGTTCATTTTTTTGGTGATGGCGAATGTAAAGATAAATTAACTGCTTTTAGCGAGCAAAGTTTATCTGATGTAAATGTTAAATTTCATGGTATGGTACAAGATCGTAACTTTATCTATAACGCATTTGATCTTCTTATCGTGACGTCAGAAACTGAAGGGCTATCGCTAGCAATAATGGAAGCAATGGCGTTTGGTCTTCCGGTAATAGCCACCGATGTCGGTGGCAATTCCCGGTTGGTAAAAAATGTTGAAAACGGTTGGTTGTTTAGCTTTAATGATGAACAATTATTAGCGAGTTTAGTCAAAAATATTCTTGACGATATTAGTGATTATGAGCGTTTTTCGGTAAGCGCAAGAGCATACATTGCTGAAAATTTCTCAATCAAAACATCGGCAGAAAAATACTTATCAATTTATTAATATTACTATTATTGGGTGATATTGTATTAACAAGGGGCTTAATTTATGTGTATTAAAAAGGCCCATTTTTTCCTCTGCTCCCTCTTTTATATTTTTATTTTTCATTCCGTTGAAGCATCAGAAATAAAATTTGAAACCGCTTTGCTGGCTAATAAATCACAACTGCTGTTACTGATACCGAATAACGAATTATCTGAATTTAGTCAGTTGTTCTTGAAGGATAAGAACCTACCAATTGACGCTAAGTTTACCGCTTTAAACCTTTGGCCTAAGGCTAAGGCCGGACAGAGGTTTGTTAGGTTATTGCTCATTGATTTATATTATTTGTCTAACAGCAATATTTCTTTGACGTTGGCATGGGAGTCTTCAAAAACTAAGCTTGGTAATTTTGCCGAAATAGCTCAGGATGTTCAGCTAATTCAAAGCCAAAATGGCTGGTTAAGAGAAGCTCTACTTTTACAGCCTAAAGAAATGCAAGTAGATGATGACTGGTACGTTGAGCCTCAAATAATGTACGCTAATTATGTCACAAATACTAAATTATTGACTGAAAACAGTTATCCACCACAAAAAGCTTCGCAGTGGCTGTTTGACCGTCCCCGTGCAATTTATCAACTGTTTATCATGTCTGAAGATAAACGATGGTTTAAAAAAGCGAATGCACTTAGTGACTTTTATATCAATCAAATTGATAACAATGGTCAATTTAAACTGATCAAAAAAATTGATCCTAAATATTCGTCACCAGTGGGTTTACTACATTACTACTTATTAACGGGAGAAAGAGCAGCTAAGCACGCGATAAAAAAACTCTATAATTATTCATTAGCGTGGCAACCTACATATACTTCTTCTCGGGGTTTTTGGACGGAACGACATCAAGCCTCTGCATTGTTGGTTGCTGTAACATATTGGGAATTAACCAACTCTCCTGATGTACTAGATAGAGTCCACGAAATCATAAATGCAACAGCCAATATGACCTTTAATCCAGTTAATGATTGGCCATTACGAAATTGTCCTCAACATAGTTTAAAATCTCATGAGGGCATCAATAAAAATATTCCCGTATGCTCCCCTTGGATGATGGCGCTATTAAGTGATGCCTTATGGCGATTTTATCGTTTAACGGGCGATGAGCAAGCGGCAGCTCTAATTGATGTATTTGGCGACTTTGTATTAAATCATGGCATTTTTTATGGCGAGTCTAACAAAGTGAAAGGTCTAGTGATGCCCAAGTACCTTTCCTCAATGGATGATGTCAAAGAAGATAAAACCAATCAATGGACAGACAGTCAACATGTTTGTGATGTCGCGACTTTAATCGCCCGTTCTCTTTATATTAAAAAACAGAACAACAAAAGCAACTTTATATTAACTGAGTTATTTTCAGTATTTACACAACAATGTAAGGCCCCTTACTATAAATTAAAAGCAAATCGAACCAACAGCGATTATTGGTCGTTGAGACCACCAAGACGATTTGGTTGGACATATTCAACAACCAGTGACTTACCTTGGTTGTCTAATATATTTTTACCTAAAAATTAATTATTTAGCCTGAACACCATTAAAATTTGGGGGCTACGGGAAGACTATCTTTACAAGTGAATTTAACGAAGACGTTAGTAAAAATAGCCGCTACAAGCACATTTATTAAGCGAAATTCAGGTTATTTATCGTGTTCTAATAATTTTGAATGAGATATTGGATCTGATAATGGATCCCAGACCGGATTAATTGTCGATTTTAGTTTAGCGGCAATACGGGTTATTAAGTTTGCAACAGGTACCGGTAAATAGAGCCAGCGACAAATAAGAAATATTTTCCTTCTAAATACCCAATGGTACATGGCTTGCTCTGAATAAAAGTCGTATCCCCAACGTTTTTTAAATTCACGCGCAGATGTAAACGTTAATTGTTTATGCCATCGAAAGAAAAAGAATTTCATGTCAGACAAAGTCATTCGTGTTCCTAAATTGTCAAAAATTATCACGGACTTTGGCTGTGTAATTATTTTTAGCCCTAAATTTCTAACTTGCAAGCTTAAATCAATATGCTCACGGATCACCATCGATGGAATATCTATCTCCTTAAGTACGTTGGTTTTAAATAGTACGCAATGTAACTCAAAAGTGTCAGATTCTGCTATGTTGTTTGGTATTTTCGCGGGTAGTGCTCGTCGAAAAGTTTTATGTTCGATTAAATATGACTTATTGTTAACGGCAACGGTTCTTATTTCTGCTGTATATAGGTGACTTCTTAACTGTGCACCTTTATCTACACCGTCTTTTTCTAAAGTTAGCGGGTTAACTATCGCAATATTCTCTGCTATCGCAGAGTCAATTAACGGCGGTAACCAATTAGCGGATACTCTTGAGTCGTTATCGAGTAAAATTGTATAAGTCGTTGTAATTTTGTGCCGAATAACCTTTAGAGCAGACATGGGGGTAATTAACCCCAAACTATATAATATCGTATTCATTTTAGTTGCTATGAAATTGTTGATTTCACGCTTAGTCTTCTGAGGATAGTTGAGGTCAATTATTATGAGGTTAAAAGGCTCTGTTGTATTTTGATATAACAAATCAATACATTCAATTATGCCACTGTAGCGTTCTCTAGGTGTTATTACTATCGTTATGGTATTAGATGGCATGGGGAAATCCGTTAACTCAATAGGTTTGTAAATACCTTTAGGTATTTTTTTCTCATACACTCAACTGTGAAACAGGAACTAATTCTTTCGAAATTATTCATGCCCATTTGTTCTCTAAGGTTTTTAGAACGAACAAACCTAGTTATCGCATCAGCTAAATCTTTAGGACTGTTTGGTGGAACTAAGATTCCTGTTTCTTCAGATTGTATAATTTCTTTTATACCGCCAATATTTGTAGCTACAACGGGTTTTGCCAAGGCACCTGCTTCGATAAATACAAGTCCAAACGCTTCTTCTAAGGAAGGTTGAACAAAAACGTCACAAATGGTAAGCCATTTATAAACATTATTTACCTGACCGAGAAGTATTACTTGTTGCTCTAAACCTAATTTTTTTACTTGATGAATTAATACTCGGTTTTCATGCTCGGAACCTTCGCCAGCAATATACAAAAGTGTGCTTTCTCTTAGTATTTTTGAGTTGGCTATTGCTGTTATTGTATCTTGATGTCCTTTAATCGCGCCTAAATGGCCAATACTAAGTAATATGATTTTATTGCTTGGTACTTGTAACTCGTTACAACATTTTATTTTATCAATGTTATTCGGTAGATCATTAATCGATGTGCCGCCATATACAACGTGACAGTGTTTTGCATCAATTTTGAGGTTTTGAATTAATAACGTTTGCCGATCGTTGGAGACCGTAATAAATGCACTAAGAATATAGGTTAAAAACGTATTTATGATACTTTTATTATAAAATGATAAATCAGAGCGGTGAAAAGTGCCAATAACTGGTATGCCTAAAAGTTTTCCTGCTATGCCAACATAAAGTTGACTACACTCACAATGAGCATGTATTAAGTTAATATTATTTATTTTTAATAGAGCTTTGAGTTTAAATATTAATTTCCAATCGATCCCTGGTTTTTTGTTTAATTCTATTAAGTTCGGGAGTCTTACCCATGACGCTGGAGGAGAAAAAGACATCGGAGTAACTGACACACCACTTTTTTGTAGGCAGATAACTGTATCTATGAAGCGATTAGTTCTACCGCCTTTTTCAAGACTTTGGACGACTTCCAATAAGCGGATATTACTTGGATGGGTCATACGAAGGTTCTTTTAGTTTTAGTACCCTATAAGAACAGCTTGATTTACACTATTTGTCAAATAAAAATGGAATTATTGTTTAGTTGCTTAATACACAAGGTGATATACAGGGTTCGAAATACCAATTCAACTTTGTTCTATGGTTGCCATTTAAGGCTTTGATTAAACGAAACTTTTTAAATGATGAAGGTGATGATACTTTTATATTATCAATTTCAAACGCAGTACTAAGTATGGCCATTTTATTATTTTGTTTTAGCAAGTATCTATGCCAATCCGTTGTTGCTACTTTGTCTAGTACTTGCCAGCCTGCAGGAAGTAATTCATTCTCATAATAGGTTGGTTTTGCATCTAAACTAACTCCGTTAAAAAAATAAGTTCTTTTATTGGTGTTCCCTTCAAATTCTAGACCACTAAAATGGTGTATTAACGGAGAAATACGGTTTGTTTTCTCTGTATTTATAATTTGTATATTGCTTGAGGAAAATATCATTTTTAATGATGTAGAAGACAAGGTACTTAAAGTAATGATAGCTAATATCGATGAGTAACTTATTGAATTGACCTTGTTTTCAGTGAAAGGCACAATTTCTTTGGTGGCGTGGTTACTTAATCGATTTCCAAATTGAAAAAGCAATATCATAAATGGCACATAAAGATACCAACCAAACGTATTATGGTCGTCCATCAGACTACTTTCCATATTGGTATATTCGCCTATTAATATCAGCGCGGTAATTCTTATCCAATTAGTCAGTAATGCACCTAATATTGTTAACGATAAAAACAAGACCGCTTTTTTTGTATCTCTAATATTAAGAAATATAAATAAAGAACCAATAGCTAATGAAACAATCATGTACCTTAAACCGCTACATCCGCCCGCTATTTCAAAAACGCCTGCGGGAATTGTGATTATTTCTGCTTCTACATAAGTGGGCACACCAGTAAAACTCATCATATAAGTTACAGCAACTACAGATATATTTTGCAGTATAGGCACTAATATGCCCCAAAAAGGAAATATAAAAATAAGGAAGGCTGCAGGGAAAACAATATACCAATTAAAACGGTATAGCATAGTTACGCTAGTTATAAATACGGCTAATAATGCCCCCCAATAACCAACACTTATTTGTGCGTTGGCTGTAACAAATAATAAATAGCAGCTTATTACTAATAAAACTGTCGGAGTTATGGCTAGTTCATTTCGAAATTGTAATTTGCCCGTTTCAGCTAATAGGAAATATAAGTAGAGGGAAATAAATGGAATTAAAAATGCGTGTGAATAGGTACCATCATCAAAGCCATGTCTCCAAAGTGTTATTAATACTGGAATGTTTAATAAACTCACAACAGTAAAAAGAAGTAATATGCCTAAAAAAGGTTTACTGAAAAGTACTGAAATAACACTACTATGCTTATTCATTGTCATATTGTTTAATTATTATTATAAATTAGATGGGTAAATGGTAGGATTTTTGCTGTTTAACTTAAGTCAAAAATCTATTTGAAGCTACTTTAC
>Ga0209292_1001677_pt1 | contig 26756 bp, 22 predicted proteins | sample GOMGulsemesocosm_2_FD_184634 | JGI IMG/M metagenome (GOLD analysis project Ga0209292, IMG submission 184634) | Methane-oxidizing microbial communities from mesocosms in the Gulf of Mexico - GOM9C Gulf of Mexico (SPAdes) (version 2) | ecosystem: Environmental > Aquatic > Marine > Cold seeps... | reverse complement strand
TGATGTTCTTAATAACAAATACTATAAAATCTAATGCTTTATAAAGCAAAAAACATAGTGGTTTAATTTAACGATGCTTTGTTACAAAGTATGTTTAGGGGGCAGTCATTTAAGGCATATTGAGCGTAGTTTTAATCACGCAAGGACGACTTTGATTCAAACTGTTGTAATGCCTGTTTACGTTTTTTTGTAATAGATTTTATTAACAAACCATAAGCGATCACCGGTTGGTGTTTTTACGATAACTTCATCATCCACCTGCTTACCAATTAACGCACGAGCCATCGGCGAATCTATTGTAATATGGTTGTTAGCGACATCGATTTCATCGGGTCCAACAACGCGATAAGTGGCTTTTTCTTCCTGTTCATTTTCAAGTTCTACATAAGCACCAAAATACACTTTTCCTTCTTGGGACGGGGCATAATGGACTATTTGTAAGCCATCTAAGCGCTTCATCAAAAATTGTAAACGACGGTCAATTGAACGAAGCTCTCGCTTTCCTTCTTTATATTCTGCATTTTCACTACGATCGCCCAGTGCAGCTGCCTCAGAGACAGCACGAGTGACCTGTGGGCGCTTAACTTTCCATAAATACTTTAGTTCTTGATCGAGCGTATTCCACCCAGAAGGTGTCACTAGATTAGTTTTTTTCATGATGATAACTTTTAAATATTTCCACGACACATTTCTAATAAATGAACTTTTGATTAATTCATTAAAAACATTTTTGATAATGTACTAAGAATACAGGTTTGAACCTTTCATGACACTGGATTCATATATTTTGTCAGAAAATAGCTCAGTCAGAAAATAAAAAAGCCGACTCACATCAATGAGTCGACTTTAAAAATTCAATTAGTGTTTAGAATTAAAGATGCTGACCTAAAAATTTCTCAATCTTTTGGTACATTTCTATCCTATTTTCCACTTTTCTGAAACCATGACCTTCTTTATTTTTCACAAGCCACTCATACGATTTACCGAGTTCATCCAGCTGCGTTCTCAGTAAAGTAGCATGCTTATATTTCACTCGAATATCGCGACGACCATGAATAATAAATACAGGTGCTTTAATATTTTTAACATGCGCCAGTGGTGACATACGCTCCATTAATTTCTCATCTTTAGGGTCACCTATCTGATGTTCAAGAGCTTTACGACCATTTTCCCAATGCTTAGGCAACGTTTCAAATAACAAGCCTGTATCAGTTACACCAACTGAATTAATACCACATTTGTACAAATCAGGTGTGAATGCTAGCCCAGCCATAGTGGCGTAACCACCGTAGCTTGCACCATAAATACATACACGATCTGGATCTGCAATGCCTTGATCAACCAAATACTTCACAGTATCAGTGATGTCGTGCTGCATTTCAGCACCCCATTTCCCATTATATCCAGCTTGTTCAAAACCACGCCCATAACCACCAGAACCACGGAAATTAACTTGAGCTACGGCATAACCTCGGTTAGCTAAAAACTGAACTTCAGGATTAAACCCCCAGCTGTCACGAACGCCAAATGGACCGCCATGAGGATTAATGATCAACGGTAAATTTTTACCATTACTATTTTTAGGCACCGTTAAATAACCACGCATCGTTAAATCATCACGACTTTGAAAACGAAAAGGGGTCATTTTAGATAATTCATCAGGGTTCAACCAAGACATTGTTTGAGCTAAAAGGCCAAGTTTATTTTTTACACTATCATATAAATAATAAGTGCCCGGATCAGTTTCATCGTAAGCAACTAAAATTCTAAGTGTTTCATCTTCGCTTTTACTCGCGGTAGATACACGCTTTCCTTTAAATATTTTGTTAAAAGAAGCTTGAAGTTGTTTTTCTTTGGCATCAAAATAAACTGTTGTTGGGTAGTCAGCATTATAACCAATGCCTAAAAGTTTCTTTTGCTTTCTAGAAGTTATCAACCCAGAAACATCAACTTCACCATGCTCAAAGATTAGCTTCCCAAGTTTTGCTGTTGATGGATCAAACTCAAAGACAGCATTACGATCTCTACCAATATTGGAAGTTACATACATAGTCTTATTATCAAATGCGAAGCCTAAAGGCGATATTTGCTCATCAAAAATATTATATTTTAAGATAGTTTTAAATTCTTTATCGCCTTTTTCCTTGTATAAGAATTTCCCGACTAACTCATCAACTGATACAGCAGCGCGGACCTCACCCTCATGATCTAAAATCCACCCTTGAACATTACCTGGATTTTCAGCAATAAGCTTCATTGAATGATTGCGTTTTTTACGACTATTCCATTTACTATCAAGTGCTATTTTATATAAATCAGGTGCTTTAATAAAACGACGATTATATGAAACAATAATATGATTAGGGTCGTCAGGGAGAGTATGTGCAACACTTGCACTAACTACTCCACGCCTAGTCCCTTCCGCGCCTAATAACTGAACAATTTCAGGCTTCTTTTTTCCTCTTTCAACGGTATATAGGCTAAGTGCTTCCCTACCGTTACTGCTATCCATAGTAAAAACTATACGGTCATCATTAGCCCAAAAAAAACTACCCACGTTTTGTTTTTTAAAGCCCGTTAGTATTTCATATTTTGATAGATTATTAGTCTCCATAACCATCAAGTTACGTCGATCTAATACATCAATTAAAGCAGCTAAATACTTTCCATTTGGAGATATCTTTAATTGGCTATAAGCGGGGTTTTTGAAGAAGTCCTCTAAGGGAATCTCTTTGCCTGACTTCGCGTAAGTAACACTTACACTCAGCAACAAAAAGAGAGTAATAAAACTCTTAATAATTGTTTTCATTAAATATTCCTTGTTTAGTGATTTATTATTGTTTGTAACACATTGGGACTATAATATATTTGAAAAGATAATCCATACTTGGATGAATCAATATGCATGTTAATTTGTAAAGAAACATTTACCTGAGAGATAAAATGAATAATATTCCTTTAATTATTTCAAAAATAGTGGGGATCTCCCAACAACAAGTCGATGCAACTATAAAGTTAATTGATGAGGGCGCTACAGTGCCATTTATTGCGCGGTATAGAAAAGAGATGACTCAAGGGTTAGATGATACTCAACTACGTGATTTACATCGTCAACTCACTTATTTACGTGATTTACAGACGCGTAAAACAAGCGTTATAAAGCTAATAACTGAATTGGGTAAGCTAACACCCGCATTATCAAAGTGCATAAACGAGTGTCAGAATAAAAGTGAATTGGAAGAGTTATATAAACCCTTTAAAAGCACTCGACAAACAAAAGGGCAACTCGCCATTGAAGCAGGTTTAAATAACTTAGCCACTGCATTAATGATCCTTTCGAGTGATACTCCTCAAAAACTAGCACATTCTTATCTTAACCCAAGTTTGGGCATAACTAATATCACTCAAGCCCTTGATGGCGCTGGTGCCATTATCATCGATACAATCGCTCAAGACACTGCATTAATGACAAAAATTAGGCATCTAATGTGGCAACAAAGTTTCCTGACAACCAAGCAAGCACGTAAGAAAACACCACCGGTTGACCAACATGTACTTAAAAAATTCAGCGATTACTTTGAGCATAAAGAGCGTTTGAAATCAGTGCCATCACATCGAATGATGGCCATGTTAAGAGGCAAAGCCGCTGGCGCTTTGCAAATGAATATCACAGTACCTCATGTGCAAAAAACTCACCCGTGTTTAGAGCTCATTCTTCAGCATTTGAACATAAGACATGCTCGCCAGCCTCAACAGCTATGGCTTAGTGAAATTGCCGAGCAATGTTGGAAATCTAAAATTTTACCAAGCGTAACTACGGAGCTAATTAATCGAGTAAAAGAATCGGCGCAGCTACAGGCTATCGATGTCTTTGCCAATAATCTACATGACTTATTGATGGCCTCTCCAGCAGGAAATCAGATCACTTTAGGTTTAGATCCAGGAATTCGAACGGGTGTAAAAGTGGCGATAGTTGATGGTCTTAGCAAATTATTAAGTACAGATACTATTTATCCACATGCACCAAGAAACCAATGGCAACAATCAATTGACGCATTGCAAAGTTACATAAAACGCTACAATGTATCTCTGGTTAGTATTGGAAATGGTACAGGCTCTCGTGAGACGGAAAAATTGGTGTTAGCTTGCAAGAAACAATATCAGCTTAATGTCGACGTGATGATTGTCAGTGAAGCGGGTGCATCTGTATATTCAGCATCAGAGCTGGCGGCAAATGAATTTCCACATTTAGATGTGTCATTGAGAGGAGCTGTATCTATTGCACGCCGCTTACAAGATCCACTCGCCGAACTCGTAAAAATAGAACCCAAAGCAATTGGTGTTGGACAATATCAACATGACGTTAATGATGTGCAGTTAACTTCACGTCTTAATGAAACCGTGGAGGATTGTGTAAATGCCGTCGGTGTAGAACTCAATACAGCTTCCGCGCCTTTACTCGAGCGTGTTAGTGGCTTAAACGCCACGTTAGCTAAAAATATTGTGTCATACCGTGAGGGAATTGGTCGCTTCAGCAACCGACAGCAATTACTTAAAGTACCTAGATTAGGGCCAAAAGCATTTGAGCAAGCGGCTGGTTTTCTACGGATAAGAGAAGGTGAAGAGCCGTTAGATGCCAGTGCAGTGCATCCTGAATCGTATAAGATAGTGTCTGTAATTGCTCAGCGCTGTCAATTAACTACAACCGAATTAATAAACAATGAACAGCAATTAAATCAAATTAATGCCATTGATTTTGTCAATCATCAACAGGGCCTACCTACCCTCATAGACGTGATAGCTGAACTAAAGCAACCCGCTAGAGATCCACGTGGAAGCTTTAAAACGGCGGAACTCAAAGAGGGAATAGAATCGATAAAAGATCTTGAAATCGATATGGTATTAGAAGGTACAGTATCAAATGTCGCCAATTTTGGGGCATTTGTAGATTTAGGTGTGCATCAAGATGGTTTAATTCATATATCACAAATGTCTGACACCTTTATCAGTGATCCAAGGAAGGTTGTTAAAGTTGGTCAGATAGTAAAAGTGAGAGTAGCGAGTGTTGATATTGAGCGAAAAAGAATTGCATTATCGATGAAAACATCAGCCACGACTGCAATCTCTAATCCAAACAAAGAAATGACTAAAGGTAAATCAAACCAAATAAAGCGAACTCCCAAACAAGAAAATGTCGCCATGGCTGATGCCTTTAAAACAGCACTTAAAAAGTAGCGTTATACTTGTTGATATAAAGTAGCGCTTTGGTTTGCTTGACTAGATTGTTGGTAAAAATCATTAATATGCTGGCTGCGATTGACTAGCGTTTTTTGAAATTCCTTGTCTTTAGCAAGCTCTGAGCGTTCATTAAAACGTTTCGACTCTATCGGATTATTGATCCGGTAATCCTTTTTATCATCATCTTTGTCAGCTTGAGCTTGCGACAGTATTTCTTGACGTGCTTGTGTGGCCAAACGATCCGCTGTCGCAGCAACACTTCTATCTTGAGCTGACGGCTGCGCAGGCGCTAATGCTGCTCGCCTAATTTGTTGTGCTTTAATCAGGGTGGCCTGTGGATCATTAGCTACTTTCGATGTGTTAATCGACACCTCACCTGACACGGCATACTTTACTCCATCGGGGCCGGTTTCATATGAGTAACTAGGTGAACCAGCATATTGGCCCCCCGCACTGGCATGAGCCTTTTCGTGAGCAACAACTTCGGTATCACGATTTTTTAGCTGATCTATTTGTTGTTGTTCGTGTTCACTAAAACGCTCACTGTCGTTATCCTTTTCCTCATCATGATTTTTATCATTTTCTTGTTTATCTTTTTGCTCACCCGCTTGCTGTTCATTTTTTTCATTTTCATTGACAGTTGGGTGTTGAGGTTGTTCATAGGTTGGATTTTGAGAGGTGATGATTGGAGTATTAGGTTGAGCTTTTTCTTTATTTCCAGCGACAGCAGGCTCAGCACCTGTAGCATTGAGTTGAGTAACAGGAGGCACGACCGGCCTGACAGCACTATCTCTTGCAGCTCTATCTGTTGCAGGATTCGTTGTAACCAAACTTACGTTGGGATAGTTGGTTGTAACGTTCATAAATAGCTCTTACACTCTCGTGTCGATTAAGCTACCAAGTACGTTATCCGCAGTTTCAATGACTTTAGCGGATGCTCTCGCTTCGTTTTCAGCAAGACGTAAGTTAATCAAGCTTTCTGTGATCGGTGTATTTCGTGGCGCTGCAGTATCAACTTCAGTATCTGTTGTATTCACAGTTGCAGATTGAACAGGCACTTGCTGCTGCGCTATCTCACGAGCACTTTCAGCCGCACGTTCGTTCGCTTGATTAAACCCCGCTACACCGGAATCAAATGCTGATGGAATATTCATTTCATGTCCTTTGTTAGATAACGGAAACTAGTCTAATTATTAACCAAATTGACTAAAATTGAAAGCTAAATATCCAATTATTCCTTAGCCATGCTGCATTACAAAGTGGTGAACAACATCAACAAATTCTCGAGAATGAGATATAAATGGAGCATGTGACGCCTTATCAAATACATGCTTATGACTTTTAGGAGATAAATCATCCACTAAGCTAATCACTCTTTTGGGGACTAATGAATCAAGACGTCCATATATTCGAAGAAATGGTTGCTTAATTGTCGAAATTTCATGGCGCAAATCGACACTGTTCAGTAGATGCAATCCAACATGTAAGGAGGTTTTTTGTGGCAAAGGGCGCTGAGATAGTACTTCTTTTAATGCTTTTATGTCTTTTTTGGCACTTTCGCTGCCCATGGCTTGAATGGCTAAAAATCGTTCCAAAGTAATGGCAAAATCATGTTCTAATTGCTGAGTAAACATTTCCATCACCGCAGGTTTAATGCCTGGCCATTGGGATGTTTCTGAAAACTTAGGAGAGCTAGCAACTGTGATTAGCCCCTTTACTTTAGTAGGATAGTCAACCGCCACCTTTGTGGTAATTAATCCACCCAATGACCAACCAAGCCATATGGCAGGCTCGTCAACGGCCTCGGCAACTAAACCAGCCCAAGCAGCAATTGTTGATTCAGTTTCAATTTGGTGACTAAAACCAAACCCCGGTAAATCGACACAATAAACTGTAAAGTGTTTCGCCAAAAGTGAACGCGATTGTGTCCAGACTTCACTGTTTAATCCCCAACCGTGAATTAAAACAAGCGCAGGCCCTTGCCCAATTTTTTCAACATGTAATGCTCCGCTCATCTCATTCCTTAACTACAATATTTTGATGACTAGTCGATATCAGATTGTAACACTCAAACTTTATCAACAGATAACAAATAACTTGGCGCATATTCGTCATGTTCTTCCCCACTGCTGTTTATTATGTAATGAACAAACAAATCATTATAAAAATCAACTGTGTGATGTTTGCCGTGAGGATCTGCCTTTTCCATCTCAGTTATGTATTGGTTGCTCAAAAGTTTTAATGACTGAAGCAAAATGGTGTGGTCTATGCCAACAATCGCACCCTCCTTATCCTTTGGTTACAGCGTGTCACTATCAAACTCCTATTAAGCAACTTTTAGGCGCATTAAAATATCGCCAGCAAATTATTGTTTGTCATGAATTGGCAAGGCATTTAGCCAGGCGTATTTTTAAATTGCTCAATCAAGGCTTAATTGATAAACCACAAGCACTAATACCTGTACCCTTACATTGGCAGCGTCAATATAGCCGCGGATTTAATCAAGCTCACCTCATTGCATTAGCATTAAGTGCCTACTTAGGTATTGAGATAATTACCCCCATCAAACGCGTTAAAAATACGACATCTCAAGCCAGTTTAGACGCACAGCAGCGATGTCATAATTTAGATGATGCTTTTAAATTAACCACAAGTATTAACGTCGACTCTGTTGCTATTATTGACGATGTATATACTACGGGGGCTACCATGCGAGAAATGAGTGAGACAATAATTGCGCATAAAAATGTCAATATTCAGCACTGGGCCATTGCTAGAACAATCATTAGTGATTAACGCTAAAATTCGAATAAATATTATAACTAAGTATTTAAATATCCTATCCGCGCCCCCATTAAAACGATAGAATAGAAACTTGACCATTTTAGTCAGATTAAAGATCAATATTTCGAGGTAGCCAATGATTTCAATTTCAGATCAAGCTCAAGTTCACTTCAGTGAGCTATTGAGTAATCAACCAGAAGACACTGCCATTCGTGTTTTTGTCGTTAACCCTGGCACGCCAAATGCTGAGTGTGGTGTTTCATATTGCCCACCAGAAGCTTTAGAAGAAAGTGATAAACGCCTTGAATATAAAGGTTTTTCAGCTGTCATAGATGAACAAAGTATCCCTTATTTAGAGGAAGCTGAAATTGATTATGTGACAGATAAAATGGGCTCACAATTAACACTAAAAGCGCCAAATGCTAAAATGCGTAAAGTTAATGATGATGCAGCTTTAGTTGATCGTGTTGATTACTTTATACAGTCTGATATTAATCCAAAGCTTGCGAGTCATGGTGGGCAAGTTACATTAATGGAAATCACAGATGATGGCCTCGCTATTCTGCAATTTGGCGGCGGCTGTAATGGTTGTTCAATGGTTGATGTCACATTAAAAGAGGGCATTGAAAAAGAAATGCTTGAAATATTTGCTGGTGAATTAACTGGTGTTAGAGATATGACTGAGCATCAGTCTGGTGATCATTCTTATTATTAACAGACCCTAATGTTTGAGAAAATTAAACGATACACGTACATCCTAGGTAGTTATCCGCAACAAAGTTTGCGGATATTTTTTTCAGGGTTAGCTGCATTCATATTTGGAATAGCTGTACTTTGGTATAATCAAGAAGCCGTAAATTGGATAGCCATTAGTGGTGTCGTTATTATCTCTCTGGCTGTTTTAATAACACTCGTTGGATGGATCGGTATATTTGCTCACCGCGCTAGTCAAATCATTCATCGCGCAGAACAGGCAAGAAAGCTCAACAAACGCTTATAAAAAACCACCGCGAATCGGTGGTTTTTTAATTTGAAATCAACTATCACTAGTCCTAATTGATAAAATTATAGTTCTATATTAACCGAATTGATTCATAGTGTTATCTTCACCAGCCGCTTTTAATGCAGCATCGCCTGCGAAATACTCTTTATGGTCATCCCCCATATCGGACCCTGCCATATTTTGATGTTTAACACATGCAATGCCTTGACGTATCTCTTTACGCTGCACACCTTCAACATAACCAAGCATGCCCTTATCACCAAAGTACTCTTTTGCCAGATTATCAGTTGAAAGTGCCGCCGTATGATAAGTCGGGAGGGTTATTAAATGATGGAAAATTCCAGCCTCACGTGCGGCATCTGCTTGGAAGGTACGAATTTTTTCATCAGCTGTAATGGCTAGAGGCGTCTCATCGTAATCAATGCTCATTAATTTATCACGATCATAAGCGCTCATATCTTCACCCGCATCGCTCATCGTATCAAATACTTGCTGACGGAAGTTTAGAGTCCAATTGAATGATGGAGAGTTGTTATAAACAAGCTTAGCATTCGGCACTACTTTACGAATTTCATTAACCATGGCACCAATTTGAGCTACGTGCGGTTTCTCCGTTTCAATCCATAACAAATCAGCGCCATGTTGCAATGACGTAATGCAATCTAAAATACATCGCGCTTCACCCGTACCCTCTTTAAATTGAAATAAATTACTAGCAAGGCGCTTAGGACGTACTAATTTACCATCACGATTTAAGATCACATCACCGTTTTTGATCTGCTCTGGGGATACTTCTTCTACGTCTAAGAACGCATTATATTGATCGCCTAAATCACCAGGCTCATTTGTAACCGCTATTTGCTTGGTCAATCCAGCACCTAAAGAGTCGGTACGAGCAACAATAACACCGTTATCAACACCCAACTCTAAGAATGCATAACGCACCGCATTGATTTTTGCGAGAAAATCAGAGTGTGGCACAGTCACTTTCCCATCTTGATGCCCACACTGTTTTTCGTCAGACACCTGATTCTCTAATTGAATACAACAAGCACCTGCCTCAATCATTTTTTTCGCTAATAAATAGGTGGCTTCAGCATTACCAAAACCAGCATCGATATCTGCAATAATAGGGACGATATGTGTAATATGATTATCAATTTTTGATTGAACACGAGCTAACTCAACTTCATCTCCCGTGTTTTTTGCCGCATCTAACTCACGGAAGAGACCACCCAATTCACGAGCATCCGCTTGGCGTAGAAATGTATAAAGCTCTTCAATTAGTCCAGACACTGAGGTTTTTTCATGCATAGATTGATCAGGTAATGGACCAAAATCTGATCGTAGTGCAGCGACCATCCAGCCAGATAAATACAGATAGCGTCGATCTGTATTTTCAAAATGTTTCTTTATAGAGATCATTTTTTGTTGGCCAATAAATCCATGCCAGCACCCTAATGACTGTGTATATTTACTAGAATCATTATCATAATTTTCCATATCACGACGCATAATATCAGCCGTATAACGCGCAATATCTAAACCCGATTTAAATTGATTCTGTAACTTCATACGAACGACAGACTCAGGATTAATGGCACTCCATGCTTCGCCTTGCTGGTGACACAATGTTGTAACATTATCAATTTCAGTTTTATAAGTAGACATAAGCATTCATCCTTTGTGTTTGAGTATTTGTTTATGAAAAAGCTTTTGGTGCGCTTTGTATAGAACAAATAATAGACGACAGATTCAACATACAAATACTTTATAATTCTTATTGTCAACATTCACAGGATGAATTTAAGTTACAATTAATTAACAAGACATTAATTGTAGTTAAATAATATAAAATAGCTTAAAGGACTACGATACCTAGTTATAACAACATATTAATGAATTTAAAATTGATTAAAGCAAGTGTTAACTAATCAATTAATAGACAGGTGAAACACCTAACAACTTCGACATAATAAAAACAAACGTTTTAAAATATAACTTCTATGTTTTTAGTTATTGCTGTAGGTTATATTTTTTTCACGAGTATTTATGACATGAATATCAATAAAATCGATCTCAACTTGCTCATTTACCTAGACGTATTGCTACGCGAAAAGAATGTTACCAGAGCTGCGAATCAGCTTAATATTACACAGCCAGCAATGAGCAATGGACTAAAGCGGTTAAGAAACCTATTCAATGATCCTATTTTAGTCAGAACGTCCGATGGCATGGTACCAACAGAACGGTCTCAAGCATTAGCACCCGTGATCAGGAAAATATTATTAGAATTAGAAGAAGCCTTACAAAGTGAGGATAATTTTAATCCTGCCACCAGCGATCGTGTTTTTAGATTAATGGCTAGTGATTATGCAGCCTCTACGTTAGTGCCTAACTTACTAAGTAATATTAGTAAAATAGCCCCTAATATTAGTATCGACATTATGACACCCAGTGACATTAACTTTCATGATGTTGAAGCTGGCAAAGTAGATATGGCTATTAATCGTTTTGAAGAGTTACCACAATCATTTCACCAAAAAACGTTATGGCATGACGGTTTTACCTGCTTAATGGCATCAAATAGTCCCGTAGTAAACCGCTTTGGATTGCAAAGCTATTTACGATCACAGCATATTTGGGTATCAAAGACAGGATTTGGTGTCGGTGTTGGTATGGATCCAAAAGATGTACAAAAATTGGGGTGGGTTGATGAAGCCCTCGCTAAGATTGGTGAAAAACGTAAAATAAAAGTGTTTACACGTAATTACAATGTAGCGATTCAATTGGCTTTGCAAGATCAGCTAATTGCTACCCTACCAACTAAAGCAGCGACTCGATTTGCAGATGATGCTCGGTTTGCTTCTCTGCCACCGCCTTTTGAGATTCCCAATATTGAGCTAAAAATGATTTGGTCACCCTTATTGCATCACGATGCTAGTCATATTTGGTTTAGACAGAAGGTGTTAGAAGCTGCTGGTGAATGTTAAATGACGATAAATACGCTATGATATCACCAATATGCAATCGTTAAGAAAAATCATGACAGAATTAGAATTTTGGCAACTCGTAACAACAAATCAAGCACTGGCTAGTTCTGATGAGCTAGCCGAACAATTGACTCAAAAATTAACACCATTATCAGACGAAGAACTAGCATCGTTTGACAAACATTTTAGCCTCAAAATGCGCGATAGTTATACATGGCGTTTATGGGGTGCGGCATTCATTATTTCAGGTTGTAACAGTGAATATGCATTTGCCGAGTTTAGATGTTGGTTAATTTCACGTGGCCAAATCCCCTTTGAGCAAGCATTAAAAAAACCTGATAGCCTATCTTCACTTGAAATAGTGCTGGATAAAGACGGTTTTTATAATCCATACCTCGAAGAATATGACCTTATTGCAGGACAATTATTTGAGGAACGGACAGACCAAGAGCTACCATACATTCCTTCAGGTCAAAATCAGCCCTTTGGGAAGCGTTTTAAAGACAAACGCAAGCACTTAAAAACTAGCTACCCAACATTATTTGATAAATATTGGCAGGGCTAGTTTTAAGCACGCAACAAATCAAGATAAGCTACTGTTGAATTTCTTTAATTAAGCGATTTTTAGCACGATGAACAATACGATCATATTGGGTCGGTGCTATGTCCCATTGTAAGCAGATGGACGATTTATCTTGATTACTAAACAGTAACGCCTTCAATAAATGCTGATCTCTTTGTTGCGGTAACCTTTCGATAGCATTTGATAAGGCTAATTTATTATCACTAGCCACAACATTGTCAAATGCACTCTCATTATCCCCTTCCATTTCTATATCATCTAAAGACACTATTTGAGCAGCCTGTAAATAACAAAATGTTTTAGCAATAATGTGACTAACAATGGATGCTATATAAAATTTCAAAGCCCCCGGCTCTCTAATATCACCCACTCTCAGTTTAATTAAAAGCTGCAATAACGTTTCTTGAACAATGTCAGCCTGATATTCAATTGATATTTTTCGGCTAACGATAGTTACTATATACGGCAGAAAATGTTGCACCATCTCTCGCTCAGCATGGCGATCATGATTAGAGATTCGTAAGCATAATGTTATTAATTTCTGTTCTTCATTAATCAATTTTTTAGGTTGGCTAGTCATATTTTTAACCCTTTTTACAAATATCTTTATTACCCTTAATTAAAATATCGCACTAAAAGGAGGTTCAAGATAGAAAAATCAGCGGTTGATGTTACAAGTCATTTCATAAAACGATCTATTTTTTAGATTGATTACATGTATATATTTTATTTAAAACCTATTAAACAACAACCTGGAATTTATGTATCAAATTCGTTATTAATTGTTAGCAGATACATTTTTTTACATTTGCAAAAAATATTGATGAGAGAAAACTGAGAATTTAGCCACTTAATATATGGAAGGACAATAATTTTGAGCTCTCATTCAAATTCATGATTGTCCATTCACATAAAACTTACTTAAAATGATATCGATGGAGAACACCATGAAATTTTTAACCGCAATCATCACCGCAACAATCGCAGTCGCGTCACTATCAGCAAATGCAGGGCAATATAAATTCGTTGCTGGTAACGATAATATGCGCACTCAATTATGCGTAGCAGCCGGCAACAATCAGTTAATACAGTATAATTCACAGGTAAATGCTTCAGGGTTAAGTAAACATCATCTTGCAAAAACAACTCTGTGCAATGGCCTTAACATAGGTACATTTGCTGCTAAATATGATGCTATGCGCACTGCAAAACAAATTAATCGTTTCCGTAAAGGAAGTATCACGATCACCGATGTTGCATTTTCTGACACCAAAGAGAATCAAGATGTCACCATAATTACAGTTAATTAATCATTAAATTAACATAAAAAAAGCAGCCATAAATACTGATTTATGGCTGCTTTTTTGTGTCTGGATACCTGATTAATAACTACAGTTTATTTTAAAAACTCCAGCGTACGCCCATCTTGATACTCGCTCCAGGTAATGGCGCTTTATCTTTAAGAAAAGAGCTATGAACACGCGCCTCTTGATTAAATATATTGTTCGCTTTCAAGAAGTACTTTAACTGACCAAAGCCAACGTCCTGATGTTTATAGACACCTAAGTCGACCAACGTATAACCTTGGGTTGAAGTTTCAAACTTTCCAACTTTATTTTGCTTGGCGTAACTTGTGACCGCTATATTGTAATGCCAATCTTGATGTTCCCAGTTTAAAGTATTGCTAATACGCAGTGGTGGTATACGTGGTAAATCTTCACCACTAGTAAGTTCAACCTGAGAATAATCGATGAACGAACTAAAGGTTAAGTTATCATTTATAAAATAACTGAATTGAAGTTCACCACCATGTAATTTAGCATCGGCTTGACGGTATTGATAAATTGGTAAATCTCCACCTTCAGCTAATACACGCGCTTGATATGAAAAATTATTAACTTTGCTATAAAACAAAGAACTTGCAAAAACGAAATCATCACTACTATAACGCCATCCAATGTCGAGTGTATTTGCATTTTCTGTTTCTAACTTATTGAATTGTGTCGTTGGAGAGCCAGTAGCCTTTCCTCCTTCAATATTCATATTAAAGTAAGCACCAACATCGAAAGACTGCGTACCTAAGTGCTCCCCGAAAGCGAACAGTTCACTGGCACTTAATGCTCGCTGACTATGGCTTAAGTTAATCAGTAATTGTTGCTTATCATTTAACGCCCAATCAACGCCACCAGCCCAACTAATTGGGGTGAAACTAATACTTGATAATGTATTTCCCTGGCTAAGTTGAGGCTTCACTTCCACATGTTCAACACGAGCGCCTAAATGCCATTGTGCATCGCCAATTTGTCGACGCTGCGTTGCAAATATTGCGTTGGTAGCCGTTTTTGTCGCTGGTGAATTAGCTTCTTCACCTACAGGTGTCGTTGCACTATCAACTAAATGAACTCCAACAATACCTTGCCATTCACTAAGCCAGCGATGGTGTAATTGTACTTTGATTTCGTCACTTTTATTGGTGATTTGAGTCGCAACGCTGTTATCTTCAATTTCTTGTAACTTATAATCAACGTGAGCCGCTTTAAAGGATATTGAATCGATGCCATGATCTAAGTTGAACCAAGCCGCATTTAGCTGTGTTCTATCTTGTTGCGTTTCAACCCAAGGCAGTAACTCATCGCCATGCTCTTCGTGTTCTTCATGCTCATCTTCTTCATGTTCGCCATGTTCATCTTCGTGCTCTTCATGTTCCCCATGCTCGTGTCCTACTAATCCATATTTAGAAAATGTACGACCATGTGAAAGCCCGATCATGAAATCATCAGTAATGAAGCTGCTACCTATCGTAAAGCCATCACTTCTATTTTGGCTATTTTCGATCACTTTACGGCCATGTTCATCATGACCCTCTTCATGTTCTTCTTCGTGTTCTTCATGCTCCCCATGTTCTTCTTCGTGTTCTTCATGCTCCCCATGTTCTTCTTCGTGTTCTTCATGCTCATCATGTTCGAGTGCCACTGGAATATGGGTTTCGTTTGCATCTTTAACAAATCCATCCGCATAAAAAGCGAAAGAGCCACTTGAAGCTTGAACATTAAATGCTAAGTCTTTAGCGTCATTAACACTGGTAAATACACCAATCACTTCTCCTGTAACTTCATCATTTAGTTTCTTAGGGATCCGATCGTCAATAACATTCACAACTCCGCCAATAGCACCACTACCGTGTAATAAAGTAGCAGGGCCACGTAAAACTTCTATTTGTGTTGCAGTACTTACTTCACTGCTTACTTGATGATCAGGTGCGCTAGCCGACGCATCGCCACCTGATAAACCATTTTGCAATATTTTCACACGGGGACCATCAAGCCCACGAATGATAGGTCGAGAAGCACTAGGTCCATAGTAATTCGCGTGAATGCCCGGTGTTAATTTTAACGTTTCACCTAAGCTATTAGCTTGCATCATGTCGAGCTGTTCGCGCTCAATCAACGTTGAAGAAATCAATGAATCTAAATCACTGCGCAATAAATGGGTGTTTCCCTTAATTACAATAGTTTCCACTTTTTTATCAACGGTTGATTTTTTAGCCTGTTGCTCACCATAAACAGGTAAGCATAAACTACAGATAACAGCGGCCAACGCCGATTTTTTAACATTCATTTCATTCTCAATATATAGTGTTACAACATAACAATCGATGATGTTATAACATAACAGTTCAATGTCAAGCCTTAACTTAAACGAATGAAAAAGCATATTCGATTAATGACCCACTGATAAGCATGGCGATTTAGAACCACTCAGGGTACTATTTGTGGTCTAATTCGTTTTTATAAGGAACAGCCCACGTGCCCAAAGCTAAGAAATCGACTAATGTGTCAATGGCCGACAATCTTAATATTTCCAACCACTACGACGCCATTGTCATTGGCACAGGTCCTGGTGGTGAAGGTGCTGCGATGGGGTTATCCAAGCAAGGGAAAACTGTTGCCGTTATTGAGCGAGCACCTCAAGTAGGCGGCGGTTGTACTCATTGGGGAACAATTCCTTCTAAAGCATTACGTCACTCAGTCTCACGTATTGTGGAATTTAAACGCAGTGGCTTTGATATTGACGGCGCGTTTAGTAAGCAATTTTCGTTTAAAAGTATTTTGAAACATACCGAGCGCGTTATTAAAGACCAGGTAAAGTTACGCCACGGATTTTACATGCGTAACAATTGCCCTATTTATACGGGAGCCGCCAAATTCATCACAAAGAACGTGATTGAAATAACAAAAGATAGTGGTGAAAAAGATTTCATCAGTGCTGATCAAATTGTGATTGCTACAGGATCACGCCCTTACCGTCCTAGTGATGTTAATTTTGACAGTAAACATATTTTTGATAGTGACACGATTTTATCCTTAGACAACGATCCCAAAAGCATCATTATTTACGGTGCAGGTGTAATAGGCTCTGAGTACGCTTCTATTTTCCGCGGATTAGGCGTGCGAGTTGACTTAATCAACACCCGCGATCGCTTATTGTCATTTCTAGATACCGAAGTTAGTGAGTCACTTTCATATCATTTTTGGAACAGTGGTGTTGTTATCCGCCATAGTGAATCTTATGAAAAAATAGAAGAGACAGATGATGGCGTTATCGTTCATTTAGAGTCTGGCAAGAAAATGCGCGCCGACTGTTTGTTATTCGCTAATGGCCGTACCGGTAACACAAACTCACTGGGCCTTGAGAATATAGGGCTAAATGTAAACTCACGCGGTCAAGTCGATGTAAACGAGCATTACCAAACTGGCGTTGATAATATTTATGCTGTTGGTGATGTGATTGGATACCCATCACTTGCCAGCGCAGCCTATGACCAAGGGCGTATTGCCGCCAAAGCGATGATCAGTGGCAATGATGAAGGCGCCTTAATCCATGATATTCCTACTGGCATTTATACCATTCCAGAAATTAGTTCGGTAGGTAAAACAGAGCAAGAACTCACAGAACAGAAAGTGCCGTACGAAGTAGGCCGCGCACAGTTTAAACACCTGGCACGCGCTCAAATTGGTGGCATCAATGTTGGTTTCTTAAAATTACTGTTTCACCGTGATACCAAAGAGTTATTAGGTATCCACTGCTTTGGGGAGCGTAGCTCTGAAATCGTTCATATCGGACAAGCCATCATGGAGCAAAAAGGTGAAGGCAATAATATTGAATATTTTGTTAACACTACCTTTAACTATCCAACTATGGCCGAAGCCTATCGTGTTGCAGCAATGAATGGTCTAAATAGACTGTTCTAGTTTATAAAAATCTCTAGCTACAACAGAAAATGCCACGAATCAATTCGTGGCATTTTTATATGACCAATAAATATCGCAGTACTCTCAATCACAGATATTGATATCAATAGGCATAGTATAACCAAGTTCAGTTTCGAAAACCCCAAGTCCGATATCGGACCCATTCAGTAAAATTGCAACACCACACACATATAACACACTGATAAATAGACACTAAAAAACTTGGCACAGTTTTCGCTAATAGGTAGTAAATACATGAAATATTAGTGAGTCAATGATGGATGTTGTTAAAAAGAAAAAGAAACACGGCCTTACCCTCTCAAAGAATACTATCTTAGGTGCTAGTGGTGCAGCATTACTCGTTGTACTTGCATTATGGGCAAACAGTTCAGCAAGTTCTGTGAGCGTAGCTCGCGGGGACATCTTAGTTGATGCCGTTAAACAAGGCGATTTAGCTGTTACTATTGATGGATTCGGCACTCTAAAATCTAATAAACAGCAACTTATCACTTCATTTTCTCGCGCTACGGTTAAAGAGATTGTTTTAAAACCCGGCGCAACCGTACATGCAGATAGCGTGATTGTTCAATTAGAAAACCCTGAACTACAACAACGTTATGAAAGTGCACAACGTGATTTATCGCAATCGACGGCTAATTTACGTCAACTAAAATTAAATCAACAACGAGAAAAGCTCAATGAAGCAGGTACTTTGGCACAAATTAACGCCAACTACGAAACTGCTTCACTTAAACGTGCTGCCGAAGAAAAACTGTATGAAAAAGGCATCTTTTCTAAACTTACTTTTCAGCAAACATTATTGAACGAGAAGCAATTTAAAAAGCGTATCGAAATATTACGTCAACGAATTGCCCAACTTAAGTTAGTGCATCAAGAAGCGGTTAACATAGCGCAAGACCGTATAGTTCAACAACAAGGCCTGGTCGATATAGCCAAAGCACGATTAGATAAACTAACGGTTCGTGCAGGGTTTGATGGTGTATTACAACGGTTATCAGTGGAGTTAGGTCAAAGCTTATCAGCGGGTCAAGAAGTCGCTTTAATTGGTAGTGTTACTGATTTAATAGCCCTTATTCGAGTGCCTCAAAGTCAAGCTCAACAAATAATGATTGGCCAAACAACTATCATCGACACTCGCCGTGACAAAATTGAAGGGGTTGTCTCTCGCATCGATCCTATCGTAGCCGATAATACAGTTGAAGTTGAAATCGCATTGCCAAAATCGTTGCCAGCCAGTGCGCGCCCAATGTTAAGTATCGACGGCGTTATCACTGCCGATACTCTAACTAATGTGCATTATATTCAGCGTCCAGCAAACGTAAAAGCAAATTCGACGTTATCGCTATATCGCATTAACAACAAATCACAACAAGCCTTATTGGTGCCAATTAAACTGGGTCGCCAAGCAGGTCGATTTATCGAAATCGTGTCAGGTGCAAAACTCAATGAAAAGTTCATCGTCTCTGACTTATCAACATTTAAAACAACGAACGACACACTAAACATTAAGTCGTAAGTATTAACTCATTTAGGAAAAATATTATGAACAACATTAAAATTAAAATGACCAACATCGCTAAAGTTTTCGAAACAGATGAGTTAGAAACACATGCGCTTAAGAACATTGATTTGGTTATTCGAGAAGGGGATTACGTGTCGATTTCTGGACCATCAGGTTGTGGTAAATCAACGCTGCTTTCTATTTTAGGTTTGCTGGATATGCCAACTGGCGGTGAATATTTCATTGAAGATATTAATGTCACTGATTTTAGCCTTGATCAAGCTGCAGAAATACGTAGTAGTAAAATAGGTTTCATTTTTCAATCATTTAACCTAATCGACGAATTGTCAGTTTTCGACAATGTGGCTTTACCGCTACGTTACAGCAAAGAAAAAATCAGTGATGATTACATTAAGGAACGCGTTACCGAATGTTTAGCACTTGTGGACATGACACATCGCGCTAGTCATAAACCAAACCAGCTTTCTGGTGGTCAACAACAGCGTATCGCTATTGCGCGTGCATTAGTAGCCAAGCCCGCTATTTTACTAGTGGATGAGCCTACGGGTAACTTGGATTCTAAAAGCGGCGATCAAGTAATGAACGTCTTAGAAAAACTCAACAAATCAGGAACAACGATTTGTATGGTAACGCATGATCCACGTTATGCAGATATGGCCACAACTCAACTTAAATTATTAGACGGCTGCATTCTAACTACTCCATCATTCGTCACTGTTGGTGAGAAGGAGGCCGTATGAGCCAGTTCATTTATCAACAGAAACAAGCATGGGCTGGGTTAAAGAAAAAGCCTGGTTTTGTAGCTGCTGTGGTTGCGACCATGGGAACAACACTTGGCGCCCTGTTATGTATTTTAACACTAGCCTATGTGCTGCTTGCAAAGCCATTGCCCTATCCTGAACAAGACACCTTATATCGTGTTGATTCTGTCATATATAATGATAAAGACGAAGCAGCAGGCCGTGCCTATACCTACCCAAGTTTGATTCATCTTTATGAAAATCAACAACAATTTAGCAAGTCATCCCTGCTTTTTGTGTCGCAAGATGTATTAACCAATTCACTAACGCAACCAACATTAAATACAGCGTTTGTAACACCGGAATACTTTGAGTTATTAGACGCTAAAATGATGCTAGGACGCGCTTTTGAAGCAACAGAGGCCAAAGATTCTAATAACCCTGTCGCTATTATTAATCATCAAACCTGGGTTGATGAGTATGAAAAAGACAGTGACATTATCGGTAAGAAAATGGGATTTTCGGGTACTAGCTTTACTATTGTCGGAGTATTGTCACCTTCATTTATCGAACCCGAAGTTAGGGAAACTGGCCGCGAACATCATGTGTTTTTGCCTTGGGACTTTAATCACGCCGGTGAACGTGCACGCCGCTCTTGGGGCAACATAAACGGCAGACAACTATTTATAGGCAAGTTAACATCTTCAACGACAGTAACTCAAGTTGAGCAACGCTTAACAACCTTAGTGAATGATAAATGGCGTGAAGAGGTTGTTTCCGTTGATTTCTTTAAAGGTTGGAATACAAAAATTGAAGTTCAAACATTTAAGGATGTGATATTAGGCGACAGTGACAATACGGTTTATTTATTACTGGCGAGTGTAATCGGCTTAGTATTAATTGCCTGTGCAAATATCGCGAACTTATTTATATCTCGTACTGCCGAGCAACAACGTCAGTTAGCGATTAGAGCAGCCGTAGGTGCAAATAAAAAGGACTTATTCAGAACAATTTTTGCTGAGACTCACTTTTTAATGATGCTATCCGTTGGTGTTGCGTTGATCATATCTAGCATTGGTTTTTTCGTCATGCAAACATATTTAGATGCACAGCTGCCTCGTGTTAGTGAACTGAGCATAAACTTTTTCACTTTAAGTTGTGCTGTTATTATCGCACTAGCCCTTGCCGCATTCTTTGCACGTTTATCAACACGCATGATTAACTACAAAGCCCTTAACTCTACACTGCAATCAAGCGGTAAAGGAACGGGAGTGCAGGTATCAAAGTCGATTCGCAAGTTATTAATAATCAGTCAAGTCGCTATTGTTACATCACTCGTTTTTATTAGTATTAGCGTATTTCAAGGTGCGCAAAAGTCGATTGCAAAACCAATAGGGTTTACCACTGATAACTTAATGAGCTTGTCGCTATCAATCTCTTCATCGACAAACCCACCCCGAGAAGAAGCCATTGCGATCATGACAGAGTTACGCAAAAAACTGCTTAATTTACCTCAAGTGGCTAATATCAGCCAAACGGGATCTCCATTGAGCGGGTTTAATTTAAACGCGCAAACATCTCAAACCAATACTCGTTACGTTATCAATACTAAGTTTGTCGATGATCAATATTTTAACATGATTAACCAGCCCATGATTGAAGGTGATAGCTTTACAGCAGCAGACATCAGAGATGATAACAATGTTATGATTATTAATGAGTTGTATGCTAAAGAATTAGCGCCTGAGGGTAGTGCAATAGGACAACAAATTAGTTTTGGTGGCGAACAAAAAAGCACGGTTATTGGAATCATCAAAGGCACAATAATGCCAGATGAAGCACAAGCGGAAATGCAGGCTTATCGACCACAGAGCTTAGCAAATAATAATGTTATTATTGAATTAGTGCCGGGTCAAACGCTCACAAGAAAGCAAGCTGTCAGTGTTTTAAAAGAAGTTACTAACCTATACACAGTGTTTGATTTGATATCACTCAATGAACGTAAAGCACAAATGTTATTTACGCAATACACAACTGCGATTACGAGTGCGGTTTTAACTATGATTACTATTTTATTATCAGCTATTGGTTTGTATGGAATATTGAGTTACAGCACGCAAATGCGTGGGTTTGAAATTGGTACACGTTTGGCCATAGGCGCTAAAGGCAAGGATCTGATTAAGCTTATCGTGGGCGAAAACTCTACTGCAATTATTGTGGGTATATTCGTTAGTATCTGCATATTGTTAGGTCTATTTATTGGATTCAACACCGATCTTACTGACTATGCGACCTTCCAACTGTTGCCAATATTTATCGCTACTGTAGCCGTTATCTGCATCATTTCACTATTTGCCTGTTATTGGCCGCTGCGTCGATTCATTAATCGTCCAGCTATCCATTCATTACGTGGCAGCGAATAATCACGCTCTATAAAAGAGGGAAAGAAAAAACTTTCTTTCCCTCTCTTTAACTCTTCAAATTAGAGAATCAAATCATGATTTATCAACTTAAACAGACACTTGATAACTTAAAACATAAGCAAGGATTTGTCGCTACGGTATTGACAACAATGAGCATTACCCTAGGGGCTTTACTGTGCGTATTAACGTTAGCGTATGTACTTATTGTCAAACCGCTTCCTTATGAGAACCAAGACAATTTGGTATTGATAAATCATTATTTGGTTGATGCAAATGGTGACGAAAATGGGGACGCCTTCACCTATCCCAACTTAATGCACCTTTATAATGAGCAATCATTGTTTAAGCAATCTGCTCTAGCTTTTTATAGCACTGATATTGCGCTGTCTGACAGTAGTCACCCTAAATTTAAAACAGCTTTTGTTACGCCTTCTTGGTTCAACTTATTTGGTGCATCCATGCATCTTGGGCGCAGTTTTTCAGTCACTGAGGCTATTAATACGCATAACCCTGTCACTGTTATTAGTTATAAAACGTGGACTAATAATTTTAATGCCGATACCAGCATTATTGGGCAGAGCATTGCTTTTGGTAGCAGGACTTACTCGATTATAGGGGTACTCTCGCCAACCTTTTTTGAACCCCAAGTAAGATACACGGGGCGTGAAAATGATATCTATATTCCATGGGACTTTAATGAAGTAGGTGAAAGCGATAGGAAAGCCTGGGGTAATGATGACAGCCGCTTATATTATTTTGGATTAAAAGATAGCGCAGCATCTATAGATTCAATATCTCAACAATTAAGCTTAATGATTAACAATAATTGGCAACAGAAAGTAGCCTCGCGTGAATTTTTCAATGATTGGTCAATTGCCATCAAAGCCAAATCATTAAAATCAGTGTTACTGGGAGATATCCAACAAAGCGTAATGTTATTACTCATTAGTATTGTTGGTCTAGTAGCTATTGCCTGTGCAAACATTGCTAACTTATTTTTATCACGTATTGCCCAACAACAACGCCCATTAGCGATTCACGCGGCGTTAGGTGCAAGAAAGAAAGACCTATTTTCTATCTTGTTATACGAAAGTGGCGTATTAATGACTTTATCGATGGTGATAGCTATCGTTATCTCTATGGTGTCATTTGCATTGATGAAGCAACACTTGGCATCGTATTTACCACGTGTTGCAGAGTTAGGGCTAAACGGCTTAACGTTAGGTTCTGCAGTGTTAGTATGTGTAATTTTATCAATCTTTTTTGCCTTGTTAAATCAACGTGCCATCAACTATCAATCATTAAATAACACACTGCAAAGTAGTGGTAAGGGAACTGGCATTCAAGTATCTAAAGTTATACGCCACTTACTCATTGTTAGTCAGGTGTTTATTGTCACCTTGTTAGTATTTGTCAACATTAGTCTGTTTAACGATGCTTTAACCACCATCAACAGCGATGATGGATTTGAGATAAATAACCTTATTAGTGCCGACTTATCTCGAGCAGCAGCGAAACGTCCTTCGTTTGAAGAACGCAGCGCAACAATGCTCAACATTAAAAACGCCATTGCAGATTTACCACAAGTTGAAAAAGTGAACTTAGGGGCTTCTCCACTCAATAACTTTGGTATTTATGCGTTAACGATTAGCGGCACTAAAAACCGTCATACGCCGCAAGTTAAATTTGTAGGGCAAGATTACTTTGCACTCATAAATCAGCCAATGCTTAGCGGTAATAATTTCGACGCCAATTCAATGAGCACTCGTGATGACGTTATTGTTAACGAAACATTTGCACGTCAAATTTCAGAAACTGGCGATGCTATTGGCATGAAGTTAAACTTTGGTGGTGATAGTGATGTTCGCATTATTGGCATTGTCAAAGATGCTATTTCGCCGGGAAGAAAGTTAGCTCAAGGACGTCTTTACGCCCCAACATCATCTGGTTCGGCACGCTTTCTTATTTCACTAAAAGATAATGCAAGGCTTAAAAAAGACACGGTAATTAAAACTATTTCGCAAGTCACATCGCAATACCATTTAGATAACTTTACAACACTGACATCACAACGTCGTGAAATATTATATGCACAGTATACTGCGGCTGTAGCCAGTGCCATATTGACAATTATCACCTTATTTCTAGCTGCCATTGGTTTATACGGCATCCTTAGCTATAACACACTGATGCGCCGTTATGAACTGGGAACACGATTAGCCGTTGGTGCAAAACGTTGGACCATTATTAAGTTGATTATTAGTGATAATTTTAAAGCTATCATTACGGGCGTAGTCATTAGCGTATTAGCTATGGTTAGTGGTTACAGCTTATTTCATGAGCAACTAGCAAGTTACATTAATGGAACGCATTTACCCATCTTTGTGACCACTCTGTTCATGGTATCGGCTATAGCGCTATTTGCATGTTATTGGCCACTGCGCCCTATTATTAATCGCCCAGTGGCTGCAACTTTACGTGGAAGTGACTAACTTTCGCCACAAGCACATCTCAGCGATAAAAAGCGGGATGTGCAAATGGTGCCATTGCTAAAATTGCCCCATGTTCATAGTTAGCTTCGCGAGTAGCGTGGCCATTGGTTAATAAGCCAATGGCTCCACCTTTTTGTTTAATATTAACAGTGTTAAACAATTCATCCATCAGCGGACCCAGTTCGTCACCAACTTTTAAACGTTCATAAATACTCATAGGTAGCGGTAAGTTGGCCCCTCGTCCCACAGAGAGCTCCTCATTATTGGCAATAGCAATGTATGCAAAGGTAGCTGGCCCTTCTTCAAACAAATCCACTCCCCCTTCTATCGCCGCATAAAAGTCTGCTTTCACATTATCTTGGCAATAACGCAACCGATTAACAGCCCCTTCACGTGTTTCTTTACTCGTCATTGGCTGCTCGGAAACAAGGGATGGCGCATGCATACCACTACATTTGATGTGATGATCTGGGTAATATATTTGGAAAGCCGTTTTAATAGCATTAACTTTGACTGGATTTTTAGAACCAACAATCACAGTGATTACTTGAGGAGACATGATGACAATCTGTGGCGTTTAAAGTGCGCCTAGTCTAACACAGCGTTGGTATTAGACTAGATGCCCAATGGTTAGCTAATGAGCAGCTTTATTCGGCGGATTTTAGGTTCAATGATCAAGCCCACAATGCCAATAAGGGTTAAAAAAACACCCAAAGCTTTCATCCAATTATTTACTTGAGGGTCGTTACCTCGATGCTGCCTTTGGTATTCATAATATCGTGTACCTCCTTCAACTTGACGAATGAAAAATTGACCGTTTTTCTCTGGTAACTTAATTGATTTTGGATTAACACGCGCTAAGATATCATTGCTGAGTCGCTCGGAGTTGCCTTGAAACATGAGTAGTGGTTCTAGTGTTTTTACGACCCCCATAGATTGATAACCATACTTATATATAGGTTTAAAGAACCATCGTTTTTCCCCTGCCGCAAATAACGTTAAGCCTATAGCTGCCATTAACCCTGCTGTTATAATCCAGCTAAACAAATACTTTGCCGATTTCTTATTAATATGACGTTGCACTCTATTAACAGGAGAAAGTTTCATTAACTGGTTGGTTATTGTCGCTTGATCAAAACCGACCAAAAATTCATCAACCGTTATTGAAAAACTCTGCAATAACTTCTCAAACATTTCATCTGACGGAAAGGCTTTATCATTTTCTAGCTTAGATAAGTAAGATTGTTCAATTCCTATTGATTGCGCTAACTCTGGTTGGTTTAATTCTTTATCTAACCGAAGCTGTTTTATACGTTGACCTAATGTCATTCTTTATTTCCTATGCATGTTGAATTTCATACACATTCTTTAGTATTCCCAAAGGAATTAGTAGATGAATATTACGTAATATTAGCGAATTTCTACTCCAATACAATAACCACTGTCAGGGTTACGTTTTAATCACCATGTTAATAGCTTCATTCATTTATCTTCGCCATCAAAGTCTACATATACGGAAACTTCTGCAGTAATCTTACTTACCGACTTAATCAAATTGTCTTTTCTAGAGCTCAACGGTGAAGTGGTCAAGTAAAACTGGCCACCTTGTTAGAGGTTTTTAAGTTTTCTTGCTCTGCTGTTAATGGCGAAAGTCCACCGTTAAACTGGTGTGGGCGATATCGATTGTAATAACCATTTATATAAT